>ERZ791731.124-NODE-124-length-51175-cov-39.8119_pt1 | contig 51175 bp, 39 predicted proteins | sample MGYA00509954_ERZ791731 | MGnify/ENA primary metagenome ERZ791731 (study PRJEB30046, sample SAMN00715134) | human gut metagenome | study: EMG produced TPA metagenomics assembly of the A metagenome-wide association study of gut microbiota in type 2...
GGCACGCCTGGAAAGCGTGTAACCGGCAAAACCGGTTCGGGGGTTCGAATCCCCCTCTTTCCGCTTTTATATATATAATAAGGTATATGAAGAAAAATACAGCTATTGCACGTTTTGCAATATTGGTTTTCACATGGATGTGTTCTCTGCCTATGATGGCTCAAGAAGAGAACATGGGATTTCATCAAGCTCTTAAGACAAAGTTTATAGAGGGTAATGCGGGATTTATGTCTCTCGTTGCCATCGCCCTCATCGTGGGTATGGCTTTCTGTATCGAGCGCATCATCTATCTGAGTCTCTCTGAAATCAACGCCAAGAAGTTGATGCAGGATATCGACCAGAAGGTGTCGGCGGGAGATGTGGAAGGGGCTAAGACGCTCTGCCGGAATACCCGCGGACCGGTGGCTTCTATCTGCTACCAGGGTTTGATGCATATCAGCGAGAGTCTTGATGACATCGAGCGCTCGGTAAGCGGATATGGTACCGTTCAGGCGGCTAACCTGGAGAAGGGCTGCTCCTGGATCAAACTCTTTATCGCTATGGCACCATCGCTCGGATTCCTCGGAACCGTGATCGGTATGGTCATGTCGTTCGACCAGATTCAGCAGGCGGGCGATATCAGTCCTACTATCGTTGCTTCGGGTATGAAAGTGGCGCTCATCACTACTATCTTCGGTATCATCGTAGCCCTCATTCTTCAGGTTTTCTATAACTACATCCTTTCTAAGGTGGAGCACCTGACAAGCCAGATGGAGGAGTCGGCGGTTACTTTAATGGATATTATTGCCAAGAATAAATAAACGAAGAGAGAAATGGTTAAATTTCAATTTTCAAAGCAGAAGACGAAGTCGGCCGAAAAGATATCGCAGCAGGTGTTCTATATCATGATAGGACTGGCGGTGCTGGTTTTCGGTCTGTTCTTTTTGGTAGGCTACGATTTGCCTTTCGAAGAGAACCCCGACTTTAATGCGCCTCTCTTTACCGATGTGCTCATCCTGCTGATGTGGCTCTTCCTGATAGGAGGTACAGGTCTGGCAGTCTTTTCGATGATCAGAGATTATCGCAGCAGCAAGTCGGAGGCTGTAGTGAATGGCATTCCCGTGCGTCGCATCTTCCGCATCACATGGATCGGAACTTTGGCAGTTTTGCTGCTTACCTTCTTTTTGGGCGGTTCTGCTCCGATGCTCATCAATGGCGAGAATTATGCCGACTGGCTCTGGCTCAAGCTTTCAGATATGTTTGTCATCACATCGCTCCTGATGCTGGTGGCAGGAATCGGTGCCGTCTGTTTCGGTGCCACACGTTATATTCGGAAGAAAAACTAAAGAGAGTGCTTTGGGCTCTCTATTCTATAAATAAGGATTAAATATGCTGATTAGAAGGAAGCAACACGAAACCCCGGGACTGAATACCACATCTACAGCCGACATCTCGTTCATGCTGTTGATATTCTTCCTTGTCACCACATCAATGGATGTGGATAAGGGACTGTTGCGCCAACTCCCTTCACCTGAACCGCAGAAGAAGGAACAGCAGCAGACGGTGGTAGACAAGGCTAATCTGATGGCGCTGCGCCTGACGGCTGGCGATACGCTTTTGGTCAACGGTAAGCCGATGCAGGTAAGCCTGCTCAAGGAAGAAACCATTCGCTTTGTTCACCGTCTGGGCAAGAAACATCTCATCTCTATCGAGAGTGACCGCGATGCCGACTATAATCTCTATTTCCAGATGCAGAATCAGCTGATGGAAGCATATAGCCAGCTTCGCAACGAAACAGCCCAGAAGAAATATCACAGGGATTATGCCCTCTTGAACAATGACCAGAAAGAACAGGTGCGCAACATCTGTCCGCAGCGCATCACAGAGTCGTATGCCAACGCAATGACTCATGCCGACCAGCGTGTTGATGCCAATGCTGAAGAAAAGCAAGGGGAAGAAAATTCTACAGAAACAGCTACTGAACAGCAGAAAGGAGGTAAACAATGATGAATTTTCATAAGAAATCGCATGAAGTGCCAGGGTTGAATACATCTTCTCTGCCAGACCTGATTTTCTCCGTACTGTTCTTCTTTATGATTGTTACCCACATGCGCCAGGTTACCTTGAAGGTAGACTGCCGTTTGCCACAAGGCAAGGAACTCACCCGCCTGACCAAGAAATCGGCTGTGAGCCATATCTATATAGGTAAACCAACCAAAGAGATGCAGGCAAAGTATGGTACCGGTACCCAGATCCAGTTGAATGACAAGTTTGCTTCGGCTCCCGAAGTGATGGATTACATTTCGGCAGAAAAGAAGCGTATGTCGCCGGAAGACCAGAAGCTGATGACCGTATCAATCAAAGCAGATCAGGAAACCAAGATGGGTGTGATAACCGATGTAAAGCAGGCTTTGCGCCAGGCAAAAGCACTAAAAATCAGTTATTCTGCCACAGAAAAAGGAAAATAATATTAATTTATCATTTTTTTCTCTTAAAAAATTGCTTTTATTAATTTTTTGTATTATCTTTGCAAGCAAATTATTAGTATTATGTCAAAACAAATTTTAGATTCATTAGATAGGCAGATTCTGAAGCTGATTTCTCAGGATGCCCGTATTCCATTTTTGGAAGTGGCACGCGCTTGCAATGTTAGCGGTGCTGCCATTCATCAGCGTGTAGCTAAACTTACAAATCTTGGTATCATCAAGGGTTCACAATTTATCATTGACCCAGAAAAGATAGGTTACGAAACTTGTGCCTATATGGGACTCTATTTGAGGGAGCCTGAGAAGTTTGACCAGGTTGTAGAGGAGTTGAAGAAGATTCCTGAGGTTGTAGAGTGCCACTATACTACAGGCAGCTTTGATATGTTTATCAAGATTTACGCGCTCAACAACCATCATCTCCTGGAAATCATCCATGATAAGTTGCAGCCACTGGGATTGTCTCGCAGCGAGACTATCATCTCTTTCAATGCATCTATCAACCGTCAGCTTTCTATGCAGGACCTCAAGAGTTTCAACGATGATGAAGATGAAACTGATGAGGAGGCTGCAGCAGAGAAATAAGATATAAAAAGAAAAAAAGCAGTAGCTCCCTGCGGGATTACTGCTTTCTATAAAGGGTGAGGAATGTGAACGGTAAGCCGTTTTCATTCCTCATTTCTTTTTCTTTCACTTCCCATTCTGCCGGATTGATTTCCGGAAAGAAGGTATCGGCATGTTCAGGTTCCTTTTCAACGATTGTGAGATAAAGCTTGTCTGCAAAAGGCAAAGCCTGTTCATATATGCTGGCTCCTCCGATGATGAAACATTCATCTGATGCTTCTTTGCTTCCAATCGCTTCTTTGCTTGCTGCCGCTTCTTTGCTTCCAACAGATTCTTTCCTTGCTGCCAGCGCTTCTTCCAGAGAGGTGTATACTTCGCACCCTGTTATCTGCTCTTTTGTCTTCGAGATAACAATATTGCGGCGGTTGGGCAAGGCTCCGTTCGGCAGCGACTCAAATGTCTTCCTGCCCATGATAATCGTATGTCCAGTTGTGAGCATACGAAATCGGGTCATGTCCGATGGGATGGCGTAGAGCAACCGGTTCTTGTACCCGATAGCTCTATGCACTTTTGATATACAGGCGATGATGCTAAGCATTTTTTATTTTAATGTTGAATGTTGAGTGTTGAATGTTGAATTATTCATTCTTGCTGTAAACTGTTAACTATAAACTGTTAACTGTAAACTGTTCTTCCGGAACATGGCTACTCTTGATTTTCCACTCCTGCGGATAGAGGTTGTTGGCACGGTTGCCAATGTTCTTTTCCCAGCCTATCGGAACCTGCCTGTAGGTTACCAGTACATAACCCTTAGGCGTATCGGCAGGTAGATTCACAGCCTCCTTGCGAAGGTAGCGGATGGCATCTTCGTAGGATAACTCCACCTGTGGAAAGTGATCTTTGTTGAGCATCGTAGAGAGAGCGAGAGCCTGGTCGGGAATGAGACCCTTTCCCTTGTCTGTTCCCAGTTTCACACCTGCATGCAGCACCTTCAGGTTCTTTTCAGCCTGGTCGTAGATGTCTTTCCATCTGCCCGGAATGGCGTAAACCGTCTCGTTGCTTTCTGCAGGCATCCATTCCGTATCTGTCTTCAGCCAGTCGTCCGGAATCTCCGGTCCCTTTCCTTTAGCCACCTTCTTGTCTTTCTTCTTCTTATCTTTCCTGTTCTCCTTGACTGAAGAACCTGCTTCCCATTCGCCCTCTTTCTTCAGAATCGCCATAAACAGACCTTCGCCTCGCGAAACGCCAGGAATGAACCGGTAAACAGGGAAGTCGCTGCCCGTGAGGTTGCGGGTGATGTTCCATGCGTCTTCTACACCCTCCAGTGCCATCACTTCTGCGCCAAGTTCTTCGCATATCCAGTCCACATTCTCCTCATCTTCGTGCGCATTGAAGGTGCAGGTAGAGTAAATCAGGATACCGCCTGGCTTCAGACAGTTCCAGATATCCGATACGATTTCGCGCTGCAGCTGCCAGCAGTTGTTCACATTCTGGGTACTCCATTCGCCGATAGCCCCTTCATCTTTGCGGAACATTCCTTCGCCGGAGCAGGGAACATCGGTAAGAATCACATCAAACTGCAACTTAGATTTCTTGTAATCGCGGGGATAGTTGTTGGTAACAATCATATCCGGATGACCGAACTTCTGTACATTTTCGGCAAGAATCTGCGAGCGGGTGCGCATCGGTTCGTTGCTGAAGAGCAGACTTCCTTCCGGCAGGGTAGCCCTTACAGCAGTCGACTTTCCGCCAGGGGCAGCACAGAGATCCAGCATCATCACCGGTTCTTTTACGTACTGTCGGATAGCCATATCTACAAACATAGATGAGGCTTCCTGTACATAATATAAGCCGGCATGCAGCAGCGGATCGAAGGTGAATCCGGGACGCGTAGAGAGATAACGGCCGGTTTCCGGACACCAGGGAACCGGTTCGCCATCAGCATCCTTGCATTTAAAAGGATTGATGCGGATACTGGTTGGTGCCTCCTCTTCAAGGATAGCATGCTCCAGACGCTGATACAGCTTTTCGCCCATCAGTGCCTGCGTATATGTTCTGAAATCTTCAGGTAATGTCTTCATTCTGTCTCTTTTTCTTTAATTTGTTTGCAAAAATAAGAAATTTTTCGTTTCTTTGCAACTAAATTGCGAAGAGATGCGTCTAAGAAGCAGAAATTTTTCAAATAACAAGGTAAAAACAATAAAAAAATAATGATATGAAGAAAGCAATATTGGCATTAGCGCTCGTTATGAGCATCGGAGCCACCCAAGTGTCTTTGGCGTCTTCTGCTCCAAAACATCGTTATCATCCAACTACCCAACAGGTAGATTCAAAGGCTGCCCCTGCATCTGCCGCACAGCCATCTGCTTCGAAGGATAAAGACGACGAGGCGTTGGAGGCTTATTCTGATACAACCAGTACAGATTCGGCTAACTATGATGATTATGATGAGAATGATAATAGACCTGTTCATTCTAAATACAGTTTAGACAATTATGATGATCCGTTCGATTTCATCGGTTCGGTATTTGGTGGTGGAGCGCTGGCTGTTATGATCATTTTCTGTATCATCTTCGGTCTGCTGTTTGTCTTTGCTCCGCTGATCATCGTATTTCTGGTTATCAGATATCTGATTCGCCGCCATAACGACCGGATGAAACTGGCGGAGATGGCGATGGAGAAGGGCATCAATGTTCCGGAAAGCGACCGTCCGATAGACAAGCAGAGCGATGAATATCTCGTGAAACGGGGATTGAGAAATGCCTTCCTGGGAGCCGGCTTGTGCGCCATGTTTGCCTGGTGGGATGTTGATTTCCTGGCTGGCATCGGAGCCCTGGTCTTCTTCTATGGCATCGGTCAGACCGTTATCGGCTCGCTTCCTGCCATCAAGGACTGGTGGAAGAACCGTCACGGCGACCAGGGCACGGGGTATAATGGTACTCCGGTCTAGCAGCCGACATTCAACATCTCATGGCTTCTCAATAGGAGGGGAAGTCACAAGGAAAAGAACAACAATTATTAGTTAATATATATAAGGTGGAAAAGTTATCCGATATCTCTCTCGTCACGAAGGTGGTGATGCTTCATGACCGCAAGTCGTTCGACCTGCTGGTCAGGAAGTATCAGTCACCCATTCGTGGGTTCTTCCTGCGGCAGACGCTGGGGGATGCGCAGCTGAGTGACGACTTGGCGCAGGATACCTTTGTCAAGGCATATACCCATCTGTCCGGTTTCAGGGGTACAGCCTCTTTCTCCACCTGGCTCTACCGCATCGCCTATAATGTATGGTATGATTATACCCGCAGCCATAAGGAGACGCAGGACATCGATACGCCTGCCGTTTCCAGTAAGAATGCACAGGGCGCCCATGCCGGATTGAAGATGGATTTGCTCAAGGCATTACAGATATTGAATGAAAATGAACGTACATGCATCACGCTGCAGCTGATGGATGGACTCTCTATAGATAAGATTGCAGAGGTGACGGGAATGGTGCAAGGCACCATCAAGTCGCATCTCTCTCGTGGAAAACAGAAACTTGCAAGTTACTTAAAACAGAATGGTTATGACCGATAAGATAAATGATAAGAAGTTGGAGAGCATGAAAGGGGAACCGTTGAACCCTCAGGATGAAGAACTCTTGCAGATGTTCTTTTCCGATTGCCAGATGTCAGAGATTCCTGATGACGGATTCTCCGACAGGGTGATGCAGGCATTGCCGGCTTTACCCGAAACTGATACTGCGATGTCGCTGGTTAAGCGCCAGCGCCTGGAACATTTATGGACTGCAGTCTGTGTGGCAGCAGGCATCATTATAGCGGTGGTCTGTCAGGGATGGGAACAGATTCAGGGATGGCTTTTCTCTATGAAGATAGATTTCCTCCTCTCCGGTTCGCGTGCCCTTACGCATGTGGCAGATTCCATCGCCCACTCTCAGAATCTCCTGATGGTGCTGGCAGGCATCGTTGTCCTCATCATGGTTTGGGGATATAATGAACTGGCTGATGCACGTCAGTAGGCTTCTTCCCTGATATCAATTGTATGAATGATCAACTCTTTCTATTAGCAGAATAGTTTTTAGTGCTAATAGAAAGAGTTTTTTATTACTATAAATATCATCTTTATACTCTTGAAATCTCCGTTCATCGACGCTGAACGGACATTCAACGTCGCTGAACGGACATTCAACGTCGCTGAACGGACATTCAGCGTCGATGAACGAAGATTTAATATTGCAGAATATAGAAAAACAAATAGGTGCTGCTACTTTTTCAGTAGAGCACCTATGCTTATGATATCGGTTTCTAAAACAATTTATAGGTAGTGCGGAGCACTTTGAACTCGGTTCGGCGGTTCAGCTGGTTGCAGATTTCCTGATGCTCCTTGCTCTGCTTCAGGATAAATTCTTCGTTGAGCACATCGCCTTCCTTGAGCCAAGGATACTTCTCGGTGAGTTTCTTGCGCACATTCTTCGGCTTCTCCTTGCCGTAGCCCACAGGGGTGAGGCGCTCTTTCTCTATGCCGTGTTTTATCAGATAGTCTACTACCGATTGGGCGCGGCGCTGAGACAGATGCTTGTTATATTCGCTGTTTCCCTTGTAGTCGCAATGGGCGCTGAGTTCGATGGTAACGTGCGGGTTCTCTTTCAGCAGCGTTACCAGCTGGTCGAGGGCTGTTGTACTGGCTTCGGTAAGGGTTGCCTTGTCGAAATCGTAGAAGATGTTGTCGATGAGTACAGGGGCTGTGATGGAAGCCAGCGGGAACTGGAGCACGTATTCCTTACTCTCTTTAGCCGAATCAACCCGAAGTTCTTCCTTGTGGTTGAGGTAGCCTTTGCAGGATGCCATCACCAGGTAGTCGACCTGCGGATTGATAGGGAGGACAAACGAACCGTCGCCCTTGACGGATAGTTTCCTGTTCGTTCCGTCGTTGCCTACGATTCTCACCTCGGCGGCAGGCAGTTCATAACCGTCTTTCTCGTAAACCCATCCCTTCATCGTGGTAACAATCTCCGGATTCTCGAAGGAGTAGATATGATCGTAGCCTCTTCCGTCTTTTCTGTTAGAGCAGAAGAAACCCTGGTTGTGGAGACCCTCGAAAGTCATTCCGAAGTCATCGGCTTCTGTATTCAGCGGATAGCCGGGGTGGGTGAGTTCATATTTCCGGGTGATGGAATTTACTTTGGCGATATAGATGTCGAGTCCGCCCATTCCCACATGACCGTTGCTGCTGAAGTAGAAGTCGCCGTTAGGACGGAAAGTAGGGAACATCTCATCGCCTGGGGTGTTGATAGGTTCGCCCAGGTTCTCTACACCGCCCAGTCCGGCAGGAGTGATGCGCACTCGCCAGATGTCGAGACCGCCCTTTCCGCCCGGCATGTCTGATACGAAATAGAGCCATTCGCCATCAGGAGAGATGGCTGGATGGGCAAAACAACTGAGCGTATCTTTGCTGATTTCCAGATTTGTAGGCTTGCTCCAGGCTGCATCCGAGCGGTTGGAGGTTACTATCTGGGCTAAGCGGGGCGAAGTGGGATCGGTGGTACACTGGGTGAGGTACATCTGCTTGCCGTCTGGGGTAAAGCAGCATGCGCCCTCTTCGTAGTCGGTGTTGAGACCGGTTCCGATGGCTTCCGGCTTGCTCCATTTGCCTTTGTCGTCCTTTTCAGAGAAGAAGATGTCGGCAGATTTCGTTCCCGTCACTCCGTTCAGGTCGCTGCCCTGGGCTTCGTTACGGGTTGAGGTGAAATAGAGCTGACTGTTGTCATCGCTGAGGAACATCGGCGAATAGTCGTCTCTTCGGGAATTGAAAACATCCATCCGCTTTACCTTGTACCGGCTTCCTTCCTTCTTCCAGACTGGGGCTTTTCGTGCCGATTCGAGTCCGTTCTTTACCAACACGTTGTTGGGCATGGAATCGAGCAGGAATTCGAATTCCTTGGCTGCCTGTCTGTAACTTCCGTTCTTCAGGAGAAGCCGGGCGTAAGCCAGGCGGTCGTTGAGGTCTGCCTGCTTGTATCGGATGGCATTGCTGTAGGCAGCCAATGCCTTCGGCGTACTGTTGATTTTATCATAGCAGCGTGCCATCTTCAGAGCCACCTTGCCTCGGGCAGCCCGCTCTTTCGTAGGTGTTTTGGTGTACACCTTTTTATATTGGGTTGCCGCATCGTAGTATTCGCCTAAAGAAAGATGCTTGTCTGCTTTCTTCAGGTTCTGGTCAATGCCGCAACTTATCAGAAAGAGGCAGCTGATTGCTGTTATGATTTGATAAAATCTTATTTGCTTCATACAGGAACAACTTAATTATTTTACTGAACTTTCGCAAGCAACTCTCCCACACGCCCTGAAAGGGCAGAAGCTCCTAGCCCAGGGCAACGCCCTGGGTATAGTAGCAATCTGCAAGGCGCCCTGTAAGGGCAAAAGCCTTATAAATTGCCTCGTTCTTTGAAGCTTTTGCCCTTACAGGGCGACAGGTTTGCGTCCATAATGACCCAGGGCGTTGCCCTGGGCTAGGAGCTTCTGCCCTTTCAGGGCGTGTGGAGCTTATATGTGAAACTTGAGTTATATCTTATTACATCTGCGAGAATGGCTGACGATATTGGCAGCCTGATTTCCAGTTGCTGCATCCATAGGCGGTCTTGCCCTTGATGATGACGCCCTTGCCGCAGAGCGGGCATGGCTTGCCTACCATTGGGTCGGCTGGAGCCTGAGGAGCAGAAACCGGCTGTGCTGCTGCATTCTGCGTATTTGCATTTTGTGCATCTACATTTTGTGCAGTAGCTTCATCCTTTTTCTTGGCTGGCATCTTCTTGGCTGGAGCTTTCTTGGCAGCCGGTTTCTTGGCAGCCGGTTTCTTCTTGAGGTCTTCCTCTGTCATGATGGTCACTCTCCGGTTGCTGTTGTCTGACAATACATCGATGACTATCTTGTTGATCTGTTCTTTCAGTCCGTTGATGAAGTCGGCAGGATCGTAGGTCTTGTGCTCGATGTCGCGGAGCTTCTTCTCCCAGATACCGGTTAGTTCGCAACTCTTCAGCAGTTCCTCATGGATGGTGTCAATGAGTTCGATGCCTGTCGGGGTTGCCATCAGATTCTTGCGCTGGCGACGGATGTAGTGGCGCTTGAAGAGGGTCTCGATGATGCCGGCACGGGAGGATGGTCGGCCGATTCCGTTCTCCTTCAATGCTGCACGAAGTTCTTCGTCTTCTACGAATTTACCGGCTGTCTCCATCGCACGCAGCAGGGTTGCCTCGGTATAATACTTAGGTGGCGTGGTCCATTTCTCCGTCAGGGTAGGCTGATGATCTCCCGATTCGCCTTTTGTGAAGGATGGGAGGGTTCTTTCTTCTACCACTTCCTTCTTGGCGCCGTTTCCTGAGTCTGCATTTCCGTTGGCGTTATCTGAAGCATCATCGTCATCTGCATTCTTTACATCCTTGGCATAGACTACTCGCCAGCCTGGTTCGAGAATCTCCTTACCGCTCACCTTGAATTCTATCTTTTCCGGTTTTGGACCATCTTCGTTGATGACTTCGCCCAAAACGGTGGTGGTAGAGAATTTACAGTCCGGATAGAACACGCTGATGAAGCGCTTGGCGATGAGATCATACACGTTTGCCTCCATATCGGTGAGTCCGGTTGGCGGAACACCGGTTGGGATAATGGCGTGGTGGTCGGTTACCTTGCTATTATCGAAAACCTTCTTGCTCTTCGGCAATTTCTTGCTGATTGTTGCGAGCTGCTGGATGAGCGGGAGGTATTTCTGCTGACTCATGATCTTTGCCTGACTTACTCCGTTCAGAATCTGCGGACATTTCGGATAGATATCGTCGGTCAGGAACTGGGTATCTACACGAGGATAAGTGGTGTACTTCTTCTCGTAGAGACTCTGGATGAGTTTCAGCGTAATATCGGCAGAGTAGGCAAACTTTTTGTTGCAATCCACCTGCAGCGAAGTGAGGTCGTAGAGATGAGGTGGCGCCTCGTTTCCCTTCTTCTTGCTTACATCGGTAACCGTGAAGGGTTTGCCGGCGATGGTGCTGAAAGCCTTCTCGCCTTCCTCCTTGCTGGTAAACTTGCCGCTGGTGGCGGTAAACTGGGTGTCTCGGTAGATGGTGGCGAGTACCCAGTAAGGTTCGGAAACGAAGTTGTCGATTTCCTTCTGTCGGTTTACAATCAGGGCAAGGGTAGGGGTCTGCACCCGGCCGATGCTGAGCACCTGTCGGTTCTGACCGTATTTCAATGTGTAAAGTCGGGTGGCGTTCATACCGAGAATCCAGTCGCCGATGGCACGGGAAAGTCCGGCAAGATAGAGTGACTGATATTCCCCCTGGTCTTTCAGTTCCTGGAAGCCTTGCTTGATGGCTTCATCGGTCATGGATGAAATCCACAGTCTCTTGACCGGGCATTTTGCCTGCGCCTTCTGCATCACCCATCTCTGTATAAGCTCTCCTTCCTGTCCGGCGTCACCGCAGTTGATGATGCTGTCGGCAGCCTGCATCAGTTTCTCGATGGTAGCAAACTGCTTCTTGATGCCTTCATCGTTGATGAGCTTGATACCGAAACGCTGTGGAATCATCGGCAACGCCGAAAGGCTCCAATGCTTCCACATCGGAGTATAATCATCCGGTTCCTTCAGCTCACAAAGGTGGCCGAAGGTCCATGTTACTTGGTAACCATTACCTTCCATATAACCGTCGCGTGCCGTGGTAGCCCCGATGATTCGGGCGATATCCTTAGCCACACTCGGTTTCTCTGCTATACAAACTATCATTCTTTATTCTTATTTCTGTTTGCAAAGGTACAATAAAATAATGAGAAAGCCATCATTTCAGCTTCTTTTTCTCATGGCCGGGAATAAAAAAGCCCTGTAAGGCTTGGGCCTTACAGGGCGTATTTCATATAAATCTGCGTGCGATTACTCGTACTCCTGCCAGCTCTTAATCTGAAGCTGATCCTGGCTCAATGTGCAGAATGCCTCGATGAAGGCGGAAGCCAGACGGGCATTGGTGATCAGAGGAATGTTGTGGTCGATGGCGCCACGACGGATTCTGTAACCATTGGTGAGCTCACGCTTGGTATGATTCTTAGGGATGTTGACGATGAGGTCGAACTTGTGGTCGGCAATCATCTGCATCACGTTAGGAAGATCCTTGTGGTCCTCATCAGGCCATCCTACGGCTGTAGCCTTCACGTTGTTCTCGTTCAGGAACTTCGCTGTACCGGCTGTAGCGTAGATGGTGTAACCATTCTTTACCAGCGCCTGGGCAGCGTCGAGCAGAGAAGCCTTCTCCTTAGCACCACCGCTTGAAAGCATGATGCCCTTGTCCTTTGAAGGAATCTTGTAGCCGGTAGCAATCAATGAGTTGAGCAATGCCTCCTCGAAAGTATCACCCATACAGCCTACCTCACCGGTAGAACTCATATCTACACCCAAAACTGGGTCGGCGTTCTGCAAGCGGGCGAATGAGAACTGGGATGCCTTCACGCCCATGCGGTCGATATCGAAAGCAGACTTGTCTGGCTTCTGATATGGAGCGTCGAGCATGATGCGGGTAGCAGTCTCGATGAAGTTGCGCTTCAATACCTTGCTCACGAATGGGAATGAACGGGATGCACGGAGGTTACACTCGATAACCTTTACATCGCGACCCTTAGCCAAGTACTGGATATTGAAAGGACCCGAGATGTTGAGCTCCTTGGCAATGGCACGTGAAATCTTCTTGATCTGACGGGCTGTAGCGAAGGAAATCTGCTGAGCTGGGAAGGTCATGGTAGCGTCACCTGAGTGAACACCTGCATACTCTACGTGCTCTGAAATACCATACTCTACAATCTCACCGTTCTGAGCCACACCGTCGAACTCAATCTCGTTGGTTTCGGTCATGAACTGAGAGATAACCACTGGATACTCCTTAGAAACCTCAGAAGCTGCCTCCAGGAAGCGACGCAACTCGTCGTCATTGTGGCAAACGTTCATGGCTGCACCGGAAAGAACGTAAGATGGACGAACGAGAACAGGATAACCTACCTCGTCGATGAACTTCTGAACATCCTCCATTGATGTGAGGGCGCTCCACTTAGGCTGGTCGATGCCCAGCTTATCGAGCATGGCAGAGAACTTACCGCGGTTCTCGGCACGGTCGATGTTGACAGGAGATGTACCCAGGATTGGCACAGACTGGCGATGGAGCTTCATAGCCAGGTTGTTTGGAATCTGACCACCTACAGAAACAATCACGCCACGTGGTGACTCCAGGTCGATGACATCGAGTACACGCTCGAATGAAAGCTCATCGAAGTAGAGACGGTCGCACATATCGTAGTCGGTAGAGACGGTCTCCGGGTTGTAGTTGATCATGATTGACTTGTAACCCAACTTGCGTGCTGTGTTGATGGCGTTTACTGAACACCAGTCGAACTCTACAGAAGAACCGATGCGGTAAGCACCCGAACCGAGAACGATGACAGACTTCTCATTCTTGTAGTAGTTGATGTCGTAACCCTCTACAGCGTATGTCATGTAGAGATAGTTAGTAAGGTCAGGATGCTCGCTAGCCACAGTAGGGATGCGCTTTACGGCAGGCAGAATGTTCAACTTCTTACGCTGGGCACGAACTGCGAGCACCTCCTTCTCCATATTTGTGTTCTGAGTCTTCAATACGAAGCGGCCAATCTGGAAGTCAGAGAAGCCCAATACCTTAGCCTCACGCAATACCTCTGCAGGAATCTCCTCCAAAGTATTATATTCAGAAAGCTTGTGCTTGTAATCTACGATATTCTTCATGCGCTCGATGAACCAAGGGTCAATCTTGGTCAACTCCTCGATGCGCTCGATGGTGTAACCTTCCTCCAAAGCCTGGGCGATGGCGAAGATACGGAGGTCGGTAGGGTTGGAAAGCTCCTCATCCAGGTTATCAAACTTGGTGTGGTCGTTGCCAACGAAACCGTGCATTCCCTGACCAATCATACGGAGACCCTTCTGGAGCATCTCCTCGAAAGAACGGCCGATAGACATGATTTCGCCTACAGACTTCATGGAAGAACCAATCTTGCGGCTTACACCGGCAAACTTGGTAAGGTCCCAACGAGGAATCTTACAGATCATATAGTCGAGTGATGGAGCTACATAAGCTGAGTTAGGAGTACCCATCTCGCCAATCTGGTCGAGCGTATAACCGAGGGCAATCTTAGCTGCAACGAAAGCGAGCGGATAACCGGTAGCCTTAGAAGCGAGAGCAGAAGAACGGCTCAAGCGAGCATTGATCTCGATGATACGGTAATCGTTGGTCTCAGCGTTGAAAGCATACTGGATGTTGCACTCACCCACAATCTGGAGGTGACGGACGCACTTCACGGCGATGTCCTGCAACATCTTCACCTGCTCGTCGGTAAGAGAACAGGTTGGAGCCACAACAATAGATTCACCCGTGTGGATACCCAGTGGGTCGAAGTTTTCCATAGAGGCAACGGTGAAGCAGCGGTCGTTCGCATCACGGATGCACTCGAACTCAATCTCCTTCCATCCCTTCAGACTCTCCTCAACAAGCACCTGAGGTGCGAAAGTGAAGGCAGATTCAGCAATCTCCTTGAACTCCTCTTCAGTCTTGCAGACACCAGAACCGAGACCACCCAGCGCGTAGGCAGAACGGATCATGATAGGGTAGCCGATGTTGCGTGCTGCAGCCACAGCCTCCTCCATGTTCTCGCAAGCGTGGCTTACAGGAACCTTGAGGTCAACCTTGTTAAGCTCCTTTACGAAGAGGTCGCGGTCTTCCGTGTTCATGATAGCCTCTACCGAAGTACCCAACACATCCACACCATACTCCTTGAGCACACCGTTGAGGTAAAGTTCTGTACCAACGTTCAAACCCGTCTGTCCACCCCAAGCCAGCATAATGCCGTCTGGGCGCTCCTTCTTGATAATTTCAGTTACAAAAAAAGGTGTCACCGGCAAGAAATAAACCTTGTCAGCAATACCTTCACTTGTCTGAATTGTAGCAACGTTTGGATTAATGAGGACGGAACTAATACCCTCCTCGCGCAAAGCCTTGAGAGCCTGCGAACCGGAATAGTCAAACTCACCTGCCTGGCCGATCTTCAAAGCACCGGAACCCAGAACGAGGACTTTCTTAAGCTGTTTCTTCATCATTATATATAACTATAAGTTTGTTCTTTATATGTCTTGTTATTTATGTTTTTAGCAACTAAACTGCATTTGGATTAGTTCACAAATGGTAGACACACTATTTCGGGATGCAAAGTTACGCTATTTATTTGATTATTCCAAATTTTCTGCAAATCTTTACAGTTAAATAACATCAATTATTATTATTTCTTCTCTAGAAAGTCGTATTTTTGCAATTATTTTGTTACTTTTGCAGCGACTTTTAGTCATGTAGAAAAAGAATAAACAAATAGCAAACAAGATAAATATAACAACAATGAAAGTCGGATTATTCGTCCCTTGTTATGTGGATGCCCTTTACCCTGAAGCGGGTGTGGCTACATACAAGTTGCTTAAGCATTACGGACTAGACGTGGGTTATCCCGAAAAACAGACTTGCTGCGGCCAGCCAATGGCTAACGCGGGTTTTCAGGACAAGTCGGAGAAGGTCATAGAGACATTTGATGAGTTGTTCAAGGATTACGATTACATCGTAGCTCCTTCTGCCTCATGTGCTGCTTACGTAAAGGTGTATTATCCTAAAATCCTTGAGGGTAAGCACGAGTGTGTTTCCTCTAAAAAGATTATGGATGTCGTGGAATTCCTTCACGATGTGCTGAAGGTGGATCATGTGCCGGGCAAATTCCCGCATGTGGTGAGTGTGCACAACAGTTGTCATGGTGTGCGCGAACTGGGATTGTCATCTCCTTCTGAGCGCCACATCAAGCCATTCAACAAGATTATCGACCTATTGAATATGGTGGAAGGCATTACCATCCACGAGCCGGAGCGCAAGGATGAGTGCTGCGGATTCGGCGGTATGTTCTCTATTGAGGAGCCTGCTGTTTCTACCCGTATGGGCGAGGAGAAGATCAAGCGCCACATGGCTACGGGCGCTGAGTTTGTTACCGGACCGGATTCTTCCTGTCTGATGCACATGGCTGGTATTGCCAAGAAGGAGAAGATGCCGATTAAGTTTATCCATGTTGTTCAAATTTTAGCTGCAGGACTATGAGTACAGAACATTCCAAGAGAGCTGCGAAGTTTACGCAGAACGTAGAGAAGACCACCTGGCACGATGCTACCTTCTGGTCTGTTCGTCAGAAGAGAGATAAGATGGCACAGGAACTTCCTGAGTGGGAAGACCTCCGTGAGCATGCGTCTGAAATCAAGATGCATACGATTACCCATCTTGCCGATTACCTCGATATGTTTTCCAAGAATCTGGAGAGCCGCGGGGTGAAGGTTCACTGGGCAAAGGATGCACAGGAATTTAATGAGATTGTGCTCGGTATTCTGAAAGACCATAACGTGAAGAAGATGGTGAAGTCGAAGTCGATGCTCACCGAGGAGTGCGAGATGAATCCTTATCTGGAGCAGCACGGCATTGACGTGGTGGAGACCGACCTGGGTGAGCGCATCATCCAGCTTCTGGGTCAGAAGCCTAGCCATATCGTGATGCCTGCCATCCACCTGAAGCGTGAGGAGGTAGGTAAAATGTTCGAGGAGAAGGGAATCTCCAAGGAAATCGGCAACTATGATCCTACTTATCTGACCCGCTGTGCCCGTCATCATCTCCGCGACCAGTTTATGGAAGCCGGAGCAGGTATGACCGGATGTAACTTCGGTGTGGCTGCTACCGGCGATTGCGTGGTTTGCACCAACGAGGGTAATGCGGATATGACCACTTCCATGCCTAAGCTCCATATCGTAGCGATGGGTATTGAGAAACTGGTTCCTGATTATAAGTCTTTGGCTGTATTCCAGCGCCTGCTTTGCCGCTGCGGAACCGGTCAGCCTACCACTACCTTTACCTCTCATTTCCGCCAGGCTCGTCCGGGTGCTGAGATGCATGTGGTATTGGTGGATAACGGCAGAAGCGACATTCTTGCTGATAAGGACCACTGGCAGACGTTGAAGTGTATGCGCTGCGGTGCCTGCATGAACACCTGTCCGGTTTATCGCCGTTCGGGCGGTTACAGTTACACCTATTTTATACCGGGTCCTATCGGTGTGAACCTGGGTATGCTGAAGAATCCTCAGAAGTACAGCGACAATGTTTCGGCATGTACTTTGTGCCTGTCTTGCGATAATGTCTGTCCTTCCAAGGTAGGACCGGGTTCTCAGATTTATGTATGGCGCCAGAGTCTGGAGAAGTTGGGTAAGGCTGATCCTGTGAAGAAGGCGATGTCGAATGGTATGAAGTATCTCTTCGATCGTCCTGCGCTCTACACCACTGCCCTGAAGTTTGCTCCGCTTGTCAATCTGGTTCCTGAATGCTGTACGCACTTCAGCAATTGGAATGCCTGGGGCATCGGTCACGCCAAGCCTGAGTTTGCAAAGAAGAGTTTTCATCAGCTTTGGAAAGAAGGAAAGGTGAAGTAGTGGGTAATCATAAAGTTCAAAGTTCAAATTTCAAAGTTCAATGAAGAAAGAAGATTTTCTGAACAAGTTGCGTAAGAATACGCATGTTCAATTCGATATGCCTGCCGTAGATGTGAAGGGTATCCAGTATGAGGATACGCTGAAACAGTTTATTGAGATGACGGAATCGGTAGGTGGCCATGTGATAGAGGCGAAGGAAGGTGAGAGTCTGGATGAGCTGGTGAAGAAGGCTTATCCGGAAGCCAAGGTCTTTGCCTCTCATCTGCCAGAAATCACGATTGCCCAGAAGAATCCTGATACGGTGGCTGAGGCTAATGATCTGAATGGTACTGATGTGGGTATTGTTCGTGGTGAAGTGGGTGTTGCCGAGAATGGCTGCATCTGGATTCCTCAGACCATGAAGGAGAAAGCGGTGCTTTTCATCTCGGAATACCTTGTGATATTCCTCGAAAAAGAGAAGATTGTGAACAATATGCATGAGGCTTATGCCCGTATTGAGATGGATCCGAAGTACAATTTCGGTACTTTCATCAGCGGTCCTTCCAAGACTGCCGATATTGAGCAGGCACTGGTTATGGGTGCGCAAGCTGCTCGTGGTGTGACAGTTATACTCTTGTAAAAGGCAGAAATCCCGAAGCTCACTATCGTGTGAACTTCGGGATTTCTCTTTATACTGTCCATTCATAGGTGTCGTAAACCACGCCTCTTCCTCCGTAACCTTCCTTGTGGGCGATGAGGCCTTCGTTGATCCAGGCTCCCTGCTGTTCCGTAGAACTGCCGAAGTCCAGATAGGGATAATCGGGGTAATCATGATACATAATCTGTTCGTAGATAGCCTCCATGGCTCCGAATTCCTTTCCCTCATCGTTGGTAGAACTATATTGTCCGTGTACCACTTGCTGGGTAATATAAAAGGTGAGGCCTCCTATAATGTGCCCGTTGCGATAAGCATTGTATTGGATGATATTCTCGGGGAATCGGCTTTTCAGAAGTTCCATTTCCTGAAGCGTGTGTACCGGTTTGGCACCAAATCGCTTTTCCAGGTTCTCATTCAATACCTCCCAGAACTCCGACAGACTTGCATCTCTCACTACGGTCACTCCATTCTGATGAGCCTTCTTCAGGCGGCGCAGGTGGTCTTTGCGCCAGCGCAATTTCTGCTGCATGAAGATGGTTGTGCCGATATTGCGGAGCGAAAGATAGGCCTTGCATTTCCAGAAGATGGCATAGAGATCTTCTTCTGAAGGATGGAGATGATAGATCCAGGGAATAGGACGATACTGTACCTTCTCGAAACCCTGAAGGCGCAGATAGACATTCAATTCCTCAAAGAGTTGGCAGACATCTGAAATCGTGACGTGGATGTTCATGATCAGTCCGCCATAGGTGAGTCCGAAATGTGAGCAGAGGGTCTTGCCTACCTGATGGGCTGGCAGGATGGAATGAAGCTTTCCCTTCTTGAAGAATAGGAGAGAATAGTCCTTGAACCTATCGGAATGGTAATCCATATAGTTGCGGTAAAAGAGAAACGTAGCGTTTCGGGCTTTTGCCACATACTCATCCCATTGCTGGCGATATTCGGGGGTGTATTTGATGATTTCAAACATGATGTCTTGCATATCTGAGGTATTCGTCATATTCGCGTATGTAGTCTTCTTCCTTAAACTTTTGGGAAGCCAGAACCAGACACAATGAGCCGGAAGAGAAATCATCCAGTGTTCGCCAGATATTGACATCTACGAACAGTCCCTCCCAAGGGTGGTTGAGATGATAGGTCTTCTTCTGTTCTCCATTATCCAGTGTTACCGAAAAGGAACCACTGGCTGCTATGATGAATTCCTGGCATTCCTTGTGAGCATGGCCACCGCGACTTTCTCCGCCCGGAACATCATAGGTCCAGTAGGTACGGGCAATGGCAAAGGGAATATGCGTCTCTCCCTCTGCCACTGTCAGGTTGCCTCTAGGGTCGAATATCTTGGGTAATGTGATAATTCTTCCTAATTCTTTCATGTCTATTTCTTCATGTATGGGTCGGTTCCCAATACGGTTTTTGCCAGGCGCTTTGCCTTGTTGCGAAGCTGGTTGAGGTCATCGCCCTTCTCGCCGTAGCAGAGCACTACACCCATTCTTCTGCCTACGTGAGCCTCTGGCTTGCCGAAGATACGGATGCGGGTGTGGTCTTCCTTCAGGGCATCGAGCATATTGTAGTTTAATGGCTCGGTGCTTTCCTCTGGCGAGAGGATGACGGCAGAACAGCCGATGTGCTCCAGATGGATTCCGGCGATAGGCAAGCCCATCACGGCACGGAAGTGGAGCTCAAACTCGCTCAGGTTGGTGGTGTGACCGAGGGTTACCATACCTGTATCGTGTGGACGAGGACTCAACTCTGAGAAGATAACCTCGCCCTGCTTGCTCAGGAAGAACTCTACGCCCCAGAGACCGGCACCAGTCAATGCCTTGGTTACTTCGCCGGCAATGTGCTCAGCCTTCTTCAAAGCCTCCTCAGGAATCTGGAATGGCTGCCAACTCTCGCGGTAGTCGCCGCCCTTCTGTACGTGGCCGATAGGTGGACAGAAGAGGGTAGGACCGTCTTTCTGGGTAACGGTGAGCAGGGTGAACTCAGAATCGAAGTCGATAAATTCCTCGATGATTACTTCCTTCACGTCGCCACGACCTTCTTCCATTGCTTCCCTGTAAGCCTCCTTCAGTTCATCATCGTTGTGAACATAGCTCTGACCATGGCCGCTTGAACTCATCAGAGGTTTCACTACGCATGGGAAACCGATTTCATCGGCAGCGTTCTTAAACTCCTCGAAGGTCTTGGCATAGAAGTACTTGGCGGTGCGCAGACCCAGTTCCTTGGCGGCAAGGTCGCGGATGGCACGGCGGTTCATTGTGTAGTTTACGGCACGTGCAGAAGGCACAACCTGGATGCCCTCCTTCTCTAAGTCGAAGAGACGCTCGGTGCGGATAGCTTCAATCTCAGGCACGATGATGTCTGGGTGATGTTTCTCTACCACTGCGGTCAATGCGTCGCCATCGAGCATCGAGAACACTTCTCGCTCGTCGGCTACCTGCATGGCTGGTGCATTGTCATACTTGTCGCAAGCGATGACGTACTGTCCTGCTCGCTTTGCGGCGATGGTAAATTCTTTGCCCAGTTCGCCTGAGCCCAAAAGCATAATCTTCTTCATTTATATGATGTTTAATATTTTATGTCCCTAAAATTAATCACTAATAATTAATCACTAAGTCCGAACTTCTTTCTGATAAATTCTGCGATAAACTTCTCTGTTTCTTCGATTCCCAGATGGCTGCTGTTGATGCAGAGGTCGTAGCTCTCGCTGTGGCCCCACTTCTTGCCTGTATAGTAATCGTAGTAAGAGGCGCGCTGCTCCTCGTGGCTTTCGATAAACTTGCGGGCGGAGGCTCTGTCGATGTCCTTTCGCTTGCACACTGCCTTGATGCGGTCGTCGATATTGGCGGTGATGAAGATGTTGATCACGTTCTTGTAATCACGCAGCACATAGTCGGCGGTTCTGCCCACAAACACGCAGTTGCCCTCATCGGCTGCCTTTCTGATGGCGTCGCTCTGGAACTTGTACAGACCTTCCTGCGAGAAGTCGTTGTGATAGAAATTGTTATCGCTCAGGAAGGGCAGATGGGTATGGAAGAGAGACTTGAAGAATCCCTTCTGCTCATCGTTCTGCTCGAAGAATTTCTCAGAGAATCCACTCTCCTTGGCGGCAAGATTCAGCAGCTCACGGTCGTAACATTTGCAACCGAAATCCTCCGCCAGCTTCTCGGCGATGATATGGCCGCCGCTACCTATCTGGCGACCTACGTTTATGATAATCTTATTCATAATTTATAGTTTATAATTTATAGTTTATAGGGCAATCTTGCTAAACGGCGAAGCTGCTATTAACTATTAACTTTTAGCTGTTCTTGGTGTTGTCTTTTCAACTTGTTCATGTACCATGACATTACGATGGCAGCGATGGCTGCGGCTGAGAAGTCGGAGATAGGCATACTGTACCATACTCCATCAATGTCCCATATCATCGGCAGAAAAGCCAAGAGCGGCAGAAGGATGAGCAACTGTCTCGACAAGGAGAGGAAGATACTGATCTTCACCTTTCCGATGCACTGGAAGAAGTTGGTGATAACCATCTGGAACCCGATGATCGGGAAGCAGAACATCACCACTCTGATAGCCTTGATTCCCAGGTCTATCAGATGCTTATCGGTAGTAAACATTCTCGCGCAGTAGTAAGGCAGGAACATCGCTATCAGCCAGCCCGTTACCATGATGGCGGTGGCGGCAATGATGCTCAGGTTCAGTACGCGCATCAGTCGGTCCAGTTTCTGGGCTCCATAGTTGTATCCGGCTATCGGCTGCATTCCCTGGTTTACGCCTAATACGAACATGATGAACACCATCGCAATACCATTGGCTATTCCGTAGGCACCCACGGAGAGGTCGCCTCCGAAACGTACCAGCTGGTTGTTGATGAAGATGACGATGATGCAGGCGCACACGTTCATCAGGAACGGCGAAATGCCGATGGAGAGGATGTTATCTACGAGTTTCCTCTTCAGTTTGTAGATTCCTTTCTTGAAGTGGAGCAGCTCGCTCTTGTTGCTGAAGAGCTTGATCTGCCACATCAGCGCCATCAGCTGCGAAAGGATGGTGGCGATGGCGGCCCCCTGTATTCCCCATTTGAACACGAGGATGAAGAGGGCATCCAGTATCACGTTCATCACCACAGTGAAGATGGTGGCGTACATCGCCTGCTTGGGCTTGCTCGCTGCTCGGAGCAGGGCATTCATGCCGAAATACATGTGGCTTACCACATTGCCCAGCAGGATGATGACCATATACTCATGGGCATAGATGAGCGTCTGGTCGCTGGCTCCGAAGAATCTCAGGATAGGGTCGAGGAAGAGCAGACAGATGAGGCTCAGTCCGATACCGATGATGAGATTCAGAGAAATCGTGTTACCCAGAATGTTTTGCGCTGTGGCATAGTCTTTTTGTCCCAACTTCACGCTGATGGCAGTAGACGCTCCTACGCCCACACCGGCTCCGAAGGCAGCGGTGAGATTCATGAAGGGAAAGGTGATGGCGAGACCTGAAATAGCCATGGCTCCCACACCCTGACCGATGAATACTCGGTCAACGATGTTGTAGAGTGAGGCGGCGGTCATCGCAATCATCGCTGGCAAGGCATACTGAACGAGCAGCTTGCCCACCGGCTTCGTACCTAATTCTAATGTCGCTTGTTTATTTTCCATTTATATCTGTTTTTTCCTCATAGCCGCTCGCCCTGCTTCTTTCAGAATGCAATTGCAGCGGCTACTTGTCTGCAAAAGTACAAAAAATATCTGATACCTTATTATATATATGAGAAAAACTTGCATTTCATGATAAAAACTTCCCTTTTCCTTTGGTGTTTTCGTACAATTTCTGTACTTTTGCACTTCAGAATAAACAATTCAACTCATTAACAAATGCAATACAGAAATATTGCAGCAACAACAATAACAAACCGGACTACCGATATAATGATGAAAAAATTTTTGATGCTTTATGCATTTTTAATGACCGCTCTTTCTTTGTTTGCTCGTGAAGACAGGGTTAGCAATTTTGAGCAACTGATGCGGTTGCCCCGCATCGCCGAAACCGATATGGTATCGTATCCTGGAGGCAAGTGTATGATGTATCGTCTTTATCTCAGAGACAAAGACCTCAGTCACACTCCCTTTTCGGTAAGTCGCCCTGCAGATTTTCTCTCTCCCCGTTCCATAGAGCGCAGAAAGAGGCAGAATCTGCCCATCGATGTTACTGATCTGCCTATAGCTCCTGCTTATGAGCAAGCTGTAAGCGAGGCAGGCATCGAGATTGTGGGCAAGAGCAAGTGGAACAATACCCTGCTGGTTCGCATTCATAAGGAGAAGGAACTACGGAAACTGGATGAGCTCGATTTCATCACCCGGAAAATGAAGGTCTTCTCTGCTCCCGATTCTGTCAGTCAGCGCGTCAGAAGTAGCGTTCGCAGGGGATTGAACGATTGGACTGGTGGAGTAGGCGAATATGGTGCTGCCGATGCGCAGATCCAGTCGCTCAACGGCAAGCGGCTGCATGGAACCGGACATTTGGGCAAAGGAATGATGATAGCTGTCTTCGACGGCGGATTCATGAATGTGGATAAGATTCCGGCGCTGCATAATATCAGATTGGCGGGCATTAAGGACTTTGTGGTTCCTCAATCCAAGAATATTTTCGCCGAGATGGAGCATGGAACGATGGTGCTTTCTACGATGGCTGCCAACGAACCCGAAAGATTCGTGGGAGTGGCGCCTGAGGCTCAATATCTGCTGGTGCGCTGTGAAGATGAGCGCACAGAGAGTCTGGCAGAAGAGGATTACTGGGCTTTTGCGGCTGAATATGCTGACAGTTGCGGCGTGGATGTCATCAACTCTTCGTTAGGCTATCATGGCTTCGATGATGCGTCTACCAACCATCATTATTATGAACAGGACGGCAATTCTACCCTCATCTCCCGCACCGCTTCGATGTGTGCAGACAAGGGAATCATATGTGTCAATTCTGCCGGAAACGACGGAATGGGAAGCTGGAAGAAAATCAATTTCCCTGCCGATGCACGCAATATCCTTACCGTGGGCAGCGTAAACGAAATGGGCGAGAATGCGGCTTTCAGTGCTGTGGGACCTACTGCTGACGGCAGAATCAAGCCTGATGTGATGGCTTACGGAAGTCCTACCTGTGTGATTACGGGCCGTGGAAATATCATCAATGATAACGGAACGTCTTTCTCATCTCCGCTCATCGCCGGAATGGTGGCGTGTCTCTGGCAGGCTTTGCCTCAGAAAACGGCTAAGCAGATTATGAAACTCGTGAGATTGGCTGGCGATAATCAGCAACACCCCGATAATGTTTTCGGATATGGTGTGCCTGATTTCTGGAAGGCTTATCAGACGGGAAAAGCGATGAAGTAAGTGAAAAGTGAAGAACGAAGAGTGAAGAATTTAGAGTGAAGAGCAATATATGAAGCAAAGGTTATCTCTCTATGAATTGAACTTCATGGTCCGCGACATCATTTCGATGTCCTTGCCCGACAGCTATTGGGTGGAAGCGGAACTCTCCGAGGCTCGCGAGGGATACGGCGGGCACTGCTATCTGGAACTCATCGAGAAGGATGAGCGGTCTAATACGCCCATTGCCAAGGCGCATGCCTCCTGCTGGCGAAACCGATGGATGTTCATCAAACCGAATTTCGAGCGCATCACCGGACAGCGCATTCATGCCGGAATGAAAGTGCTGCTCAAGGTACACGCGCAGTTTCATGAGAACTATGGCTTCTCCTGGATAGTAGATGATATTGACCCTAACTATACGATGGGCGATATGGCGCGCAAGAGGTTGGAAATCATCAATACGCTGAAAACAGAGGGCGTATTCGAACTGCAGAAGGAGTTGGCACTCCCGATGTTCTGCCAGCGCATCGCCGTCATTTCCAGTGCTACGGCAGCAGGTTATGGTGATTTCTGCAACCAGCTTGCCGATAACGATTATGGTCTGCAGTTTCAAACCCGCCTCTTTCCGGCTACGATGCAGGGCGAGGGGGTAGAGCAGAGTGTGATAGCTGCTCTCGACAGTATCAATGCCGAATGGGAACAGTTTGACTGCGTAGTCATCATCCGAGGCGGTGGCGCTACGAGCGATCTCTCGGGTTTCGACACCCTGGCGCTAGCCGAGAATGTGGCAAACTTCCCGCTGCCTATCATTACGGGAATAGGACATGAAAGGGACGAGAGTGTGCTGGATATGATTTCTTTCCAGCGTGTAAAGACACCGACAGCCGCTGCCGCCTTCCTCGTTAATCATCTTACTGAGGTTTATGCCCGTGTGGTGAATGCGCAAGAGGCTATCGTGCAGAATGTGAAGCACCGTCTGCAGGTAGAGAAGATGAGGCTCGACAGATTGAGCAACACGATTCCTGTCCAGTTTTCACTGGTGAAGACGAAGCAGGGAGCCTATCTCGACCGCTTGATGAGCCGTTTAAGCACAAATGTCCAGTCGAAACTATCGGAAACCCAGCGCCATTTCGAGATTCTTTCTCAGAATATTCAGCCGATATTGGAAAGGAAGATGCTCAACGAGAGTCATCGTCTGCAGCTTCTTTCCCAGCGCATTCAGGCACAAGACCCCGAATTGTTGCTGAAACGTGGCTACAGCATCACGCTGAAAGATGGCAAAAGTATCCGTTCTGCCTCGCAACTGAAGTCTGGCGACATCATCGAAACGAGGTTTGCCGAGGGCAGCGTGAAGGCAAAAGTTGAATAATAGTTTATAATTTATAGTTAATAGTTTATACCTATCTGGCTAAACGGCGAAGCTGCTATAAACTATTAACTCTTAACTAAAATAGGATTATGGAAAAAAAAGAAATGAAATACGAACAAGCCGTAAGAGAGCTTGAAGAAATCGTAGAAAGAATGGAGAATGATGAACTCGATATTGATCAGCTCTCCGAGCAGTTGAAACGTGCCAAAACTTTGATGAAACTCTGTAAAGACAAACTCACCAAGACTGATGAGGAAATCAAGAAACTCCTCAGCGAGGATTGATTTACGATAAGCAGAAACTTGTTGGAAATTGTAGAAGAAAGTTGAATTTTCGCACACGGATCTCACGGATTTTGACTCCTTCGGAGTTTTGGCTGTGAGGCTTAGTGAGTACCGTTGCTTGCAACGAAGAAGATCCGTGAGATCTGTGAGATCCGTGTGCGACTTAAATACCATCCGTAAATATGATACTTAGGCATCGTAACTATCTTGTTTACGGCCGGGGGGTAACTAGGGTGAGTAGGAAATCGCTTTTTCTGGGAGTCTATATATATACTATATCTTTCCTATAGTAAACGAACCTTTACATAAGGAAACTCTTAGAAAGTACTCTCCCCTTACTTACCCTACCCACCCGTAGAAGGGCAGGTCGGGGGCGGTATCCTGCTGCGAATAGTCATCCTCTGCTCTTGGCGATGAAGTCGGTGAAGGGTGAACCCCGATGCCAACCTTTAGCGTTAATAATGTGTTAAAAACACCCCATAACCCATTATAATAGAGATTCTTATATTTCTAGCATGCGCTGTATATACAAAGTTCTTTTTACTAGGGTTCACCCCAGAGCCGAAAAGGTGAATGCTTGGGGCAAGTGTTCACCCCGCTGTTCACCATTTGGTAACTATCGGCAAAGATACGACAAAAGGCTTCCTGTTTTATTTCAAGCAATGTTCGTTCATTGGCATTGGGGTTGTTGCATTATCCACTTCCTGTAAGAGGGTGTGTCATAAGTCTGGATAATAGTTGGTGTATAACAGTTGACTACCGCATGCACAACAGGTGTTGTGCATGCGCATATCAGCTGTTATGCAAGCGCACAACAGCTGTTGTGCGACCGAAGATACTGACTGTCTCAACAACATATCCTATCTCTTCCAACAACTTATTCTGTCTCTTCCAACAACATATCCTATCTCTTCAAGCAACATATTCTATCTCTTTCAACAAATAGAAGAGGGTGAATCATAAACTTATGACACATCCTCTTTCAATTTGACTTGAATAGAACGCAAATCAGCGTTTTACATGGTAAAGGTCTTGAAAATCCCTCACTCTGAGGAATTTCCGAACGCATATCAAGGCTAAGCCTATCTACAACCTTTGCACCCCACTTGTATTGTTTCTGCTTCTCGCAAATGTCCTCGCCCAAACTCCAGTAGAATTTGAGCATTTCCGTATTCACTTTGATAGCAGCTTTAAGTTGTGCCATGCGGAAACGTTTCTTCAGGTCAGACAATCACTTCACATAGTTCTTGTCTGCCATGAAGGAGTCGCTATTCACGAACTGCGGTATATTATCTTTATTTTTCATATCATTACCTTTTTTGAAATCCTTAGTTTCCTTTATATCAGAAAGTGTTGCTTCAATGTCTTCTATTGTAGGCAACTGGCTCTGTATGTTTTCAGGCATGAGCTTAGACATCCTTCTTGTAATTGTGCAACAAGTTATTGCACATTTACTTCGTCTAATTTGGCAATAGCTTGTTGTCAAATTGTAAGTTGCTCATTATAAAACTGATACCATTGTCTGATATACTTCAAGTTTCTGTATGAAAGCCCTTTCATATCTGGGAACTCTGCCACAACTTGTGGAAAGTTTACTCTACCAATCTCAACTCTTTCAGATAGCCCTCAATCTCCTTGTCAAGGTCAGCACGTTTGGCCTCCAGGTCCTTGATTGCCACGTAGTTTGTTTGCAACTTCTCAAAGTTTGTCAAGAAATTTCTGTTGTAATTCTTCGCTCATATCGTTATTTCTTTTTTATATTCAATGATTCACTGACATTGATATATTTTTCGTCTTTATCTGTTATATACTGATGGCTGTACTTTCCTTTTCCCTCATTTAGGATTATTACACCATTCCAAAAGGATGTCGGACTTATGGCATAGCTTGGGTCTAAACAGAATATTTTCTTGACACCGTCTTTTTGTTCTTCATACCCAATAGCAAGTACAGCATGAGCGCCACCTTTAAAAGACAGAGCGGTAATCAAAGGCGTATCGCTATCTATTGCAGTCCTAAGTTCTTCTACAAAAGAAGTTTGGTCTGATAAAGATGCTGTATATTGAAGAGGCGAAGATGTAACCTCTTTAGCAAAAGAATGGGATAGCTTTTCTTTTATTTCGGAAAAATAAAATCCATCACGGCACAGTCCTTCTGTCACAAAGAACTCTTTGAAGAGTCTCCCTTTTGCGGTATTTCCCTTAAATGTTGTTTTCAAGTTGACAACTTGATTACGAGTAAGAACCTTTAGTATGAGCAGGTTCATCATCATGCAATATACGGCACAAGCCCCATCCATTTCTCCTTGTTGTAAATGGACAGGTTGCCACTTGCGGTTAAATACGCTAACACCCGAAGCTGTTATATCTAAATCTTTAATAATCTTAATCATAGTCACTTTGTTATTCCCAACTGATATAGAACGCAGTTTCTTTGCCTTTTCAAAACATTGTGTCCACAAAGGCACAGCAAGGTATGTTTCGAGTTACTCGAAACCTTTTTGGTTACTCCCAAAAGAACTTGCCTGTCGGTGATTTGTTCCTCCGTAGTCGGACAATTAAGATGGAAAGAACATATAAAACAGCATAAAAAGTTTCTGATTTTTCTCATAGACAATTTAAATTTTATATTTTTGTGCAAAATTAGAAACAATGACAGAACTATTTCCATAACAGTCCTTTGCTGTCTAAATCTCTTGTGCTGAAAGGTGGTACAGCCATCAATCTCACCGTTTTCCAACTGCCAAGACTCTCGGTAGATATAGACCTTGACTTTACGGTGGATTGCGACCGAGAATCCATGCTCTCCATTCGCCAAGAAGTGAATAACGAGATTCTACGCTATATGGAGTCGGATGGTTCTCGAATCTGGTGCTGTGCTCGTCATCAATGATGCTTTTCTTTTATTCTTCTGCCAGTTCTTTCATCGCATCGTTTAATGTGTTGAAAAGAACGTTGATGTTTTCTTCTTCATTCTTGCATGCCTCCTTGAAGAGGGCAACAGGATCTTCGGTGCTGCTCTTGAGCGGAGTCTCGTTGAGCAGGATGTTGACATTGTTCAGCAACATGCCGTGAAGGGTAGGCATGTGGAGCTGGTGCTGTTTGCCCTCCTTGCTGCCACACTTCAGTCCGGCGGCGTATGCCTTTACGATGATGCGGACCAGGAGATGGATGGCCATCGGCTCGTCGGCGAGACTGATGAGAATGCCGTGGGTATAATCGCGTACATGCTCTTCAAGAGTGGTAAACTTACCTTGAAGAAGCCAGGTGAAGTTACGCTTGTATTCAGACTCCATCGCCTTGTAAAGCTGGTTCGATTTGCAGGCTATGCGCAGGTAGTCGAGCATGGTTGGCTCAAAGGTCGGGTCAGCCTGTTTCATGCTGTCGAAGTTCTTCTTCATGCGCTCGTTGGCTTCCTCGGCAGTCTTGTAGTTGAGGCGTACGAGGGTTGAGAACATGATGTCGAAGAAGTATTGGTTTACCTCGCCATAGTGCTCCAGCATCATCTGCTTGATCTGTTTCGGGTCGTTCTTCTTGCTGAAGTCATTGCCTTCGATGGTAGCATCGATAATGCCACGTGCGTAAGCTTCGAAGAAACCTCTTACAAATGCAGCTACTGCCTGATAACTGTTGATTCTTTTGCTCATTTCTTGTCTGTGTTTATTGGGCTGTTCCTGTTTGGGAATAACAGCTTCTTATTCAAAAGTTTTAAATTCATACCCCTGTTCCATGAGCCATTCTATGGCCTGAGGGAGCGCTGTCTTCAGCTTTTCAATGCTCTTCAGCGAGTCGTGGAAGGTGATGATGCTGCCATTGCGGGCATATCGCTTCACATTGTTCACCACATCTTCTGCCGTCATCCATTTGGAATAGTCGCGCGTCACCACGTCCCACATGATGACCTTGTAAGTGCGGTGCAGCCACCAATACTCACTTGGTCGCATCCAGCCGTGAGGTGGACGGAAGAGATGGGCATGGATGATGTCGTTCGCCTTATTGGTGTTGAGCACGTAGGAGATGACGCGGTGCTTGAAGGCACCGATATGATTGAATGTATGGTTGCCAACCTGATGACCCTCTGCCACAATCTGGTTGTAGAGGTCATGATGGCGCAATACATTCTCGCCTACCATAAAGAAAGTAGCCTTGATATTGTACTTTCTCAGGGTCTCTAAGATGAATGGAGTTGACTCTGGAATCGGACCGTCATCAAATGTAAGATAGACAGAATGGTCTTTCTTGTCCATTCTCCAGATGGCCTTTGGATATAACCATCTGAGCCATTTGGCTGGTTGCTCTATGAACATGGATAAAACAGGTTTATATGAATAATGAAAAGTTTGGTGTCGTGTTTCGCGACACCAAACTTTTTTCTATTTTTTACTGATTGCCTTCCGGCATTCTGCCACCTCTGCCATGATAGAGACGGTAGAGGTTGTTGAGCTGCTTCTCATACTTCTGCTCCAACTGTGGACTAACCATTCCGGCAGCCTCGCAGATGCTCTGCATGATCATAATCTGACGGATGCAATCGTTCTCTGCCTGGAGGAAACGGTCGTTTGGCAGCGAGAGATAGTAGTTGAGGTATTGTGAAGCATTCTTCCATACCGCTTCAATATATTCCTTGCCCTTGGCTTTCTGACCGGTCATCAGCCAGCCGCGAGCCATATCCAAACCACCGCTCATATAGTCGAGCGTAACATTGTAGGCAGGAATCTCGGTATCAGCCTTCTTCAGGATGTTGATAGCCTTCTGTTTCTTGCCTTCGGCGATGAGCTGGAGGGCTGTCTGGGCGAGCAGGCGGCGGTGGGTATAACACATACGCATGGTTGTCTCGTCGATATAGAGTCCCTTCTGCTTCAGGTTGCCGAACTTGAATCGGGTCATGATGTTGTGATAAGCCTTCTCTGTATCGAAGTTCTTGGCACCTGGCTTGTTGGTGGTGAACGGAGTGATACGGTTCACAAGTCCCTCCTGTACGAAGTTGTCACCGAGGTTCATATAGTTCTCTTCGCCTACGGTGAGTGCTACGTAGAGCGGACGGGTCCAGTTACACTGTGCCAACATCTCGAGCATCATGAGGTCGCCCTTGTAGAGTGCGCTCTTGCCGGCAAGCGAGATGACCATCTTGTCTGGAATAGAATCTGATGCCATCATCATGCCGCTCTTCTTTACAGCCTCCTTGTCGATGGTGACATAGAGGGTATCTGTAGGGATGAAGTGCATGTCAGGGTTCTTGCTGCGTACCCAGTTCTTCAGGATGTTCTTGAGCTCGAACGGTTCGTCACCAAACTGCTTCTTGGCGTTCTCTGGATCCTGCTTGTAGAAGTCGAGAATCTGCTTCTTTGCTTCAGGTTCAACAGATACATATTCGTTGGTACCTGAACAGAAGTCGAGACGTGGCCAGGTGATTGGCACGGATGGTGAGTTGTATGCAGGACGCATCATCTGGTCGATATACCAGTCGGTCTGCAGGTAGCTCAGGTTACATACTCGGGCATCTGTTCCAACGCCTTCTACCTCCTGGTTGTACCAGAGTGGGAAGGTATCGTTATCACCATTGGTAAAGATGATTGGGTTGCCCTTCTCCTGGAGTGACATCAGGTAGTTCTGACCGAAGTCACGGCAGGTGTAACGGTTTGAGCGGTCGTGATCATCCCAGGTCTGTGATGCCATCTGGATAGGTACGAGAAGTGTGATGACAGCTACGATGGCTGTTACGGCAGTACCGCTGAGCTTCATCTTGCGGTTCAGAATGTCGATGATGGCGAGTACGCCGAGACCGCACCAGATAGCGTATGCATAGAATGAGCCGGCATAAGCATAGTCACGCTCACGTGGCTGCATAGGTGTCTGATTCAGGTAGATGACGATGGCAAGACCTGTCATGAAGAAAAGGAAGAATACAATCCAGAACTGCTGGATACCGATAGGGAGGAGTACTTCCTCTTCCTTGCCGTTCTTCATTACCTTCTTCTTGCGGGTATACCAAGCCTGCCAGAAAAGTCCGATGAGACCGAGAATCAGTGGCATGCAGTAGAATACATTGTGGCCCTTGTTCTCCTTCAGGTCGTCTGGCAATTTGCTCTGGTCGCCATAGAGTGAATCATCGATGAATGAGAAACCGGTAATCCAGTTTCCGTGCTCTGGCTCACCATTGCCCTGGATGTCGTTCTGACGGCCGGCAAAGTTCCACATGAAGTAGCGCCAGTACATGAAGTTGCACTGGTAAGAGAGGAAGAAGCGGATGTTGTCGAACTGTGACGGCATCTTCACCATCATACTCTCTCCGCAGCGGTCGTAAGGAATCTCTGTGCCTTCTACACCGCCCATCCAGTCTTCGTATGCCTGGGCATGAGCCGAACTGTACATACGAGGGAAGAGCATGTTCTGGGCATAGATATACTTATTCTTGTGACTTACTACGAAGTAAGAGTCCTTCTCATCAGCCGAAGCCTTCTCCTTGCGCTGGTAAACCGGTGCGCCTTCCTTCATGACAGGCTTGCACATGTTGCCGTCTACTTCGAGGGCTACCTGTGATGTATAAGCCTGGCCATAGAACAGAGGGCGGTCGCCATACTGGTCGCGGCTCAGATAACTTCCCAAGGTAAAGATGTCCTCAGGAGAGTTCTGGTCCATAGGAGGGTTGGCAGAAGAACGGATCACGATGAGTGCGTAGCTGGAATAACCAATCATCAGCATCAGCATGCAGAGCAAGGCTGTGTTCTTGACGCGTGCTGAGATGAGCGGCAGGAGCTGCATCTTCTTTTTGGCGATGCCAGTAGATTCGTCAACACCTGTTACTACTTCCTGCTTGCGCTTGTAGCCGAGTACAAACCAGAGGATAACCAGCACGATGATACCGGTGATGGCAGCTGTCCAGCCATATCCGTAGAATGGGATGCCGAGCATGCCGAAACCGAGAACGAAGGCGATGTTTTGCTTCTTCTCGTTCTTCTCTGATGCATTACAGGTCTCGTAGATGCCCCAGATAACAGAGGCTACGAGACAGATGATGTATACGATTTCACCGGTATTGAACGGACAGCCGAGGGTGTTGACAAAGAACAGCTCGAACCAGCCGCCTACGGTGATGATACCTGGAACCACACCATACAGTACGGCTACCACTACGAGGAATGAAAGGAACAGCGCCAGGAGCGATCCCTTGAGGTTGGCATGTGGCACCTTCTTGTAGTAATAAACCAATACGATGGCTGGGATACAGAGCAGGTTGAGCAGGTGGACACCGATACTCAAACCGGTCATATAGGCGATGAGCACAAGCCAACGGTCGCTATGAGGCTCGTCAGCATGGTCTTCCCACTTCAGGATGAGCCAGAATACCACAGCGGTAAAGGCAGAAGAGAACGCATAAACCTCACCCTCGACAGCAGAGAACCAGAAGGTATCGCTGAAGGTGTAGATGAGTGCGCCCACCATACCGGATGCCTCGATGGCAATCAGCTTGCTGGTGGTCAGTTCTTTCCAGTCGCTGATAACGAGTCGGCGAGCCAGGTGGGTGATGGTCCAGAAGAGGAACATGATACAGACGGCGCTCAGCAGGGCGCTCATCGTATTTACCATCTTGGCTACCTGGGTAGTGTCGCTGGCGAAATGTGTGAAGAAATTGCCTAAAAGCATGAAGAATGGTGCCCCAGGTGGGTGACCGATCTCCTGCTTGTAAGCAGTCGTAATAAACTCAGGACAGTCCCAGAAGCTGGCTGTCGGTTCAATTGTGGAACAATAAGTGAACGCCGCAATGATGAATGCGACCCATCCGAAGATATTGTCCACTAATCTGTACTGTTTCATTATTGTTTAAACTTTAATGTATTATATTTCTTTCTGAATGCTTTCTCTGTTTCTGAGTGCTTTCTCTGTGCCTTTCAAGGAAGGCACATTCCAGTTGCAAAGATAATAAAAAGATGAGATAATATGGATTTTTGCACCTGTTTTTTAGGCATTATTATATAATAAGCCTATACATTTAAGAAATGCTCTTCCAGTTTCTCTCTCGGCATATCTGCCGTATCGTGGTAGTGGAGATGATGATTTACGCAGGCGATGTGCTTTACGTTATTGAGCACTTCGGCTACATCATGGCTTACGATGATAATGGCGCACTCCCGGTTGATCTGTTCCAGCATCTCGTACATCTGCTTTTGGAAACGGCGGTCGATGTAGGTGTTGGGCTCATCCAGTATCACTACATCGGGTTTCGAAACAATGGCGCGGGCGAGGAGTACTCGCTGCAGCTGTCCGCCGCTCAAGGCTGCGATATGGCGGTCTTTCAACTCCGTGAGCTGCATCTGTTCCAGACAGTCGAGTACCTGCTGGTGCTGTGCCTGGGTGTATCTGGAAAAGAGGCTCTTGGTCTTGCTGAGGCCGGAGAGTACCACTTCATAGACGGAGATAGGAAACTGTTTGTCGAGATGATTGTATTGGGGCAGATATCCCATGCTGATTTCCCTTACTTCCTCCCCGTCTTTATAAAAGCGGATGCTGCCGTCTGTGGGTTTCATCAGTCCCAGGATGAGGCGCATGAGGGTTGTCTTGCCACCACCATTGGGACCGATGATGCCAAGATAATCGTCTTTGTAGACGGTGAGGTTGATGTCGTGGAGCACCTCCTTGCCTTCGTAACCAGCCGAAAGATGCTCGATTTTTATGATTGGAGTCATATTATTGTAGTTTTTACTTCCCAACAACGATTTTCTTGCCTTGTACCGCTGCTGCCGCTTCCTGCATCGCCCAGTTCCAGTCGCCCTGCAATGGATTGATATTCATTGGCTTGGTGTGGCTCTCCTTGATGAAGGTTGTGGTGTTGCGGTTGGCAAATTCTGCCTGTATCAGGCAGAACTTGATCTTTTCTTTTCGGGCTCTCTCTATGAGGCTCTTCAGCTGGGAGGCACTCGGCTCCCTGCCTTCTTCCTCTATGGCAAGCTGCTCCAGCTGGTAATCACGGGCAAAGTAGGTGAGGATAGGGTGATAGATCACAAACTTGCGTACCATCTCGGGATGATTCTTGAAACCCTCTCTGATGGTGCTGTCTCGCTTGTCGATGATCTTCAGCAGCGACAGATAGTTCTTCTCAAAGAATGCCTTGTTCTTCGGCTCCAGATTGCAGAGTGCCTTGAAGATGTTGCTGGAGATGATGCGGGCGTTTTTGCAACTCATCCATACATGCGGGTCGGTATTGCCGCCTGGTGTCTTGGCAGGCGTGATGCCTGTGGAGGTATCTATCACCTTCATGTCAGGAGCGTTGTCCTGCAGCTTCTTCATCCAGGTCTGTTCGAAACCGATGCTTCCCACTTTCAGATAGAGGGCACTCCTGGAGAGTTCCATCATCTGCTCGGCATAAGGCTCGTAAGTTTCTGGATTGTTGCCGTTGGATACCATCACGTTGACATCCACCTTATCTCCGGCAATCTTGTCAACGAAAAACTTGTAGGGAGGGATAGTTACGGTAACAGTAGGTTTGCCATCGCTGTTGGCGACAGATTCCTTTCCGTTACTTTCTGCGGTGTTACCTTTCTGCTGGCTGCCTTTACAGCCTGCGAAAACCGCACATAATATAATAAGGTATAAATACTTTCTCATAAGCAGTCAATCTATATGAATCAATTCTTTGTTTTCTTCGCTGTTTGTTTAAAAGATGAAACTGAGTCCGTAAACCAGCAGTACATATCTCAACACCTTTCCGATGGTGATGCTGATGACAGAAATAACGATGTTGGCTCTCGTCAGTCCCAAGACGATGGTGATGGCACTTCCCAATAGTGGGAGAAAGGCGAAGAATCCCATCCAGGCTCCTCTGCCTGCCATGAATCGCTCTGCCTTGTCAAGACTCTCTTTCTTTACATGCAGATATTTCTCTATCCATTCCATCTTACCCATTCTGCCCACACCGTAGTTGAACATGGAACCAAGCACATTGCCGATGCTACCGTAGATAACGAGGGGGAGAGGCTCTAGTCCAGCTGCCTGCAAGCCTGCCATTACTGCCTCGCTGCTGAATGGGAAGAAAGAACCTGCCAGAAAAGCTGCAGCAAGCATGCCCCAATAGCCCCAGTCGATTAAGAAACTGATAATCCAACTCATAGTAATATGCTCTCTGGTACGAGTATGTTGTAAGCCATGATAAGTACCAGCATGATGAGCAGCAGGATGAAGGAGATGTTGGTAAACTTACCTCTGGTGAATGTGATGAAATGGGCGATAAGCGGTGCTGTATTCACAATCAGGATGCCGCCCAGTTCCTGTATATGTCGAGGCTGGAGGACGATGAAGATGATGCAGGCAACCGATATCATGATAAACGTTTCGTAGATCATGCGGGTTCGTATCTTATCGCCGTAGCTGGTGCGTATGAAGTGGATGGAACCGATGATGGTGAGCAGGATAACGAAACTCAGGTTCAGTACCTGATGGTCGGTAACCTGCGAATAATCAAAGAGTTCGCTGTAGTTGATGAATTCGCAGAAGTGGTCTGCCAACCCCTGTATGTTGTCGGTATAGAAGAAATAACCGGCTGCAAACCAATAGGGCACGATGAGACCTACCAGGGATGCAAAGAATGTCTTTACGCTAAACGAGAGGGTAAACACCATCATCATGATCCATAGGATAGGCATGAAATAGCCTATCTGTACGAAAACCATCGATGCCAGACCGATGCAGGCAAAGGCGTAGAAAGTCCAGCCTGTAGAGCGTTTATCCTGATAGCAATTCCAGATAATGAGATAAAAGGCGATGAAACACATCGTCACAATACTGCTTTTTAAAGAGAGTTGGGGGAGTCCTGCCATCGTCATTAATGCCAGAAAACTGCAAGATACCATTCGGCTGTAGGTACGCATCAGGGCATTACGGTTGTTCAGTTCCACCATCAGCAGGGTAGACATGGCTGTGAAAGCAAATTCTACCCAGATATTGGATACCAATAAACCTACTGCAACCCAAACCAGCGTGGCAAGGGTTGCAGTAATAGGTAAAGAGTAGCGGCTAGCCGCTACTTTATTTTGAAAAGTTTTCTTTCTTAACATCTATATTTAGTTTATAGTTTATAGTTAATAGTTTATAGAGGCTTGCGCCGTTATAAAATGGACTTGCATACCTAAAAATAATCAATGAATAATCGAAGAATGCATGAATGTCTATTAATTATAAACTATTAACTATTAACTTATCTTAAAGGTCCTGTCCGATATCAGAACGGAAGTACTTGTCGGTGAACTGGATCTTCTGTGCCTCGGCAAAGCTCTTCTTCAGGGCTTCTTCCTTGTCCTTGCCGTAGCTGCTTACGCAGATGACACGACCACCGTTGGTTACTACCTGACCATCCTTCATGGCTGTACCGGAGTGGAATACTACCGAACCTTCTACATCGTCGATGCCCTGGATAGGATAACCCTTCTTGTAAGCCTCTGGATAACCGCCGCTTACGAGCATCACGCAGACTGCTGCACGCTCATCAAATTCGATGCTGCGCTTGTCCAAGTCGCCTGCTGCTACACCTTCGAAGAGATCCACGATGTCGCTCTTCAGGCGGAGCATCACGCTCTCTGTCTCAGGGTCACCCATACGGCAGTTGTACTCGATGACCATAGGCTCGCCTTCTACATTAATCAATCCGAAGAAGATGAATCCCTTATAGTCGATGTTCTCTTCAGCAAGTCCTTCTACAGTAGGACGGATAATGCGCTCGTCAACCTTCTGCATCCACTCCTTGGTAGCGAATGGTACAGGGGTAACGCTACCCATACCGCCGGTGTTCAGACCGGTATCGTGCTCGCCGATGCGCTTGTAATCCTTAGCCTCAGGCAGAATCTTGTAGTTCTTGCCGTCGGTCAATACGAATACAGAGCACTCAATGCCGCTGAGGAATTCCTCGATGACTACGCGTGCAGAAGCGTTGCCGAACATACCGCCGAGCATCTCCTTGAACTCTTTCTTAGCTTCTTCCAGGGTAGGGAGGATGAGAACGCCCTTACCTGCGCACAAACCGTCAGCCTTCAGTACGTATGGAGCCTTCAGTGTCTCCAGGAATTTCAAGCCTTCCTCTACGTGCTCGCCGTCGAAAGTCTCATACTGGGCAGTAGGGATGTTGTGGCGCTTCATGAACTTCTTGGCGAAGTCCTTGCTGCCTTCCAGTACGGCGCCAGCCTTTGATGGACCGATGACAGGGATGTTCTGGGTGCGAGGATCGTTCTTGAAGTCATCGTAAACACCCTTTACCAATGGATCTTCCGGACCAACTACTACCATATCAACGCCATTTTCTACTGTGAAGTTCTTGAGCGCCTCAAAGTCGTCTGCCTTGATATCTACGTTCTCGCCGACATTCTGTGTACCGGCATTACCAGGAGCGATGAAGAGTTTCTCACACTTTTCGCTCTGAGCGATTTTCCATGCTAAGGCGTGCTCGCGGCCACCGCCTCCTAACAATAAAATTTTCATTTGCTGTAAGTTATTGTTTGTTATTTGATGTAGAAGTAAACTCCCCTTTTCGGGGGATGTTTACTCCTAGATATTTACTTGAGATAATCGAAGAAATAATTGCTGATGCGCTCATGCAGATGAGTGCTCTGATGACCTCTCATGTTGTGAGGCTCGCCAGGATAGACGAAGAAGTCTGGCTGGGTGCCTGCTGCGATGCAAGCCTTGAGGAAGGTGAGGCAGTGCTGTGGCACTACAGTCACATCGTTCAAGCCCTGGATAATCTGCAGCTTGCCCTTCAGGTTCTTTGCCTGATAGAGCAGAGAGGTCTTCCTGTAACCTTCTGGGTTGGTCTGTGGGGTGTCCATATAGCGCTCGCCATACATCACCTCGTACCAGTGCCAGTCGATTACCGGACCGCCTGCTACGCCTACCTTGAACACATCAGGGTGGTTGGTCATCAGCGAGATGGTCATGAATCCGCCGAAGCTCCAGCCGTGAACGCCAATCTTGTCAGCATCTACGTAAGGAAGCGTCTTCAGATATTCCACACCCTTCATCTGGTCTTGCATCTCAATCTGTCCGAGCTGGCGGAAGGTAGCCTGCTCGAAAGCCTTGCCACGGTTCTCGCTTCCACGGTTGTCGAGGATGAAGAGCAGATAGCCCTTTTCTGCCATGTAGGTTTCCCAACCACGGCTAGAGTAGTTCCAGCGGGCATCTACGTTGTGGGCATGAGGACCACCATATACATATATAATGGTAGGATACTTCTTGTTTGGATCGAAGTTTACCGGCTTCACCATTCTCCAGTAGAGGTCTGTTTCGCCATCGGCAGCCTTGATGGTACCGCAGCTGTACTCCGGCACGTTGTAGCCCTTCCAAGGGTTCTCGGCTGTGAAGTAAGCGGTGCGCTTGCCGTTCTCGGTGTTTACGAGGGCAATCTTGCGAGGAACGGTAGGAGTAGAGTAGTTGTCGAAGACATACTGTCCGTTCTCGCTCAAAGTGGCGCTGTGCCATCCCTTGCCGCAATCATCTACCAGCGTACGCTTGCCGGTTTTTGTATCTACGGCAAAGATGTTTCTCTGGATAGGCGATTTCTCGTTGGATGCGATGATGATACTCTTGCGCTTGCTGTTGAAACCGAGCACTTCCATCACTTCCCATTTGCCGGAAGTCAACTGCCGGATTGAAAGTGAAGAGTGGAGAGTGTTCTTCACTTCACAGAGATAGAGGTGGTTGTAACCATCCTTGCGGCTCTGCATGATGAAACTGTTGCTGTCCCAAGGCAGGAACTGGATAGGATGACATGGCTCTACATACTTCTCATCGGTCTCGCGATAGAGCTCGCCTGTCTTCTCGCCGGTCTCTGCATTGTAGGCAGTCAGACGGCAGTCGTTCTGGTCGCGGTTCAGTTCGAACATATAGATGGTCTTGCTGTCCGGACTCCATGCGATGTTGGTGAAGTAGCGGTCGGTTGGGTCGCCAGCCTTCAGATAGATGGTCTTGCCGGTCATGCAGTCGAACACGCCTACGGTTACCTTGTGTGATGTCTCGCCAGTCATCGGATACTTGTCTGGTGCAGGAGTAGCAATGCAACTCTGTGTTTCAGGATGATTGAAACCAATTTCCGGGATGTCGACCTGCGGATAGTCGGTTACCATACTCTGGTCCATGCGGTAGAAGGCGAGCAGTTCGCCGTTCGGACTCCAGAAGGTTCCCTTACTGATGCCGAACTCATCGCGGTGAACACTCTGTCCATAAACAATTTCGCGGCTTCCGTCCTTTGAGAGCTGGAAATCGTGAGATTTCTTTTCTTTTGTCAGGGCGTTGCTGGTTACATCGAAGGTACGCACATAGAGGTTGCTGCCCTTCAGATAGGCGAAGGCGTTCTGCTGGGCGTTCGCCTCCAGGAGGTTCTCGCCGTCAGCAAAATCCATCTCGCTCAGCAACTTATGCTTCTTGAAGTCTACGGTATAAGTCTTGCTGCCGTTGCTTACCATCACGATGTTCTTGCCTGCAAAAGGGAAGAGAGCATTGTAGAGGGCTCTTACCTTGATGTCCTTGGTAGGAGCAATCCACTGGTTGATGTCATTAATGCCGAAGAGTCTGGTCTCCTTGCCTGTCGTCTTGTTGACGAGATAGCAGGCATCCACATCCTGGCGAACGAGTTCATTGCCCCACCAGGTGCACCAGCGGTTCTTAGCTACCATGTTACGATAGTTGTTGCCGCCGAAGTTCAGGTCTTCCAATGTAAAGGTTTTCTCGCCTTTCTGAGCAGGAACTACGCCCTGAGCCTGTAAGTCGGTTGCATTCATAGCCATCATGATCATAGCAGCAAAAGATAATTTATAAATTGAATTCTTCAGATTCATTATATTCTTTATTTTACTTTATCGGGTTTACCACCCATGCGTCGTGAAACACGACGTATGGGTAGTATCTCTCTTTAATCCTCGTCGTCGAAGTCAACGCTGAAGTTCTTCTTGCCTCCGCGCTTGCCTCCGAAATCACGGCCACCACGTTTGTCGCCCTTGAAGCCACCACGCTTGTCGCCTTTCTCGAAACGCTTTCCGTCGCGCTTGCCACCGAAGTCACGGCCACCCTTGCGGTCGCCCTTGAAGCTGCGGCTGCCACGCTTGTCATCGTCGTCATTATTGCGTCGACCGCCACCGATACGTGAACGACCGCCCTTGTGGAACTCAGCACGCTTCTTCTCGAAGTCTTCCAGACGGTGAGTATGGAACTTGAAAGAACGGATATCGTCCTCCTCGTTTTCAGTCTCCTCGCTTACACGCTTCTTGAATTCACGTTCCTTCTTGAAACGGTGCTTCTGAGCCATCTCGCTCTTCTCGCGCTCAGTCTTCACAATACCGCCTTCAGAACGGAAGTCCTTCATCTTGCCGTCGAACATCACATACTTGCGGAATTCGCACTCCAAGCTTCCGTTGAATACAGGAATCTTGATAGATGGTTTCAGACCAATCTGCTCGAAGCATTCCTCGCGGTAGCTCAATACCCAAGCCTCGTTGCCGGCAAAAGCCTTCTTGAAGCGCTCGCCTATCATCTTGTAGGTGTTCAGGAGGTTAGGGGTAGAGATGCGCTCACCGTATGGAGGGTTCATCACGATGATGCTCTTCTCGGCTGGCTGGGTGAAGTCCTTGAAATCAGCCTGTGAGATGGTGATGTCCTTGCTAAGACCGGCAGCACGAACGTTGAGGTTAGCTGTGTTTACAGCCTTCATGTCAACATCGTAACCATAGATATGGTGCTCGAACTCGTGCTCCTGAGAGTCGTCGTTATAGATCATGTCGAAGAGATCCTGGTCAAAATCGTTCCATTTCTCGAATGCAAACTCCTTGCGGAATACACCTGGAGAGATGTTGCGGGCGATGAGGGCAGCTTCGATGGCGATGGTACCTGAACCACACATCGGGTCGATGAAATCGCATTCGCCCTTCCAGCCGGTCATCAGAATCATACCTGCAGCGAGAACCTCGTTCAGAGGAGCCTCTACCTGCTCCTGGCGGTAGCCACGGCGGTGCAGACTCTCACCACTCGAATCGAGACTCAAGGTGGCATTGTCTTCTGCAATGTGGATGTTGAGGCGGATATCCGGGTTAGATACGCTGATATTTGGACGTGTACCCTGCTTCTCGCGGAACCAGTCTACAATCGCATCCTTTACCTTGTAGGTTACGAAGCGTGAGTTGCGGAACTCCTCTGAGTAGACTACTGAGTCAACAGAGAAAGTCTTCTTCACGTCTAAGATGTCATCCCACTTGATCTTCTGGATCTGATCATACACCTCTTCAGCGCTTCTAGCCTTGAAGTGCTTGATAGGCTTTAAGATACGGATGGCTGTGTGCAACTGGAAGTTAGCACGATACATCATTTCCTTGTCGCCTGTGAAAGACACCATGCGGCGACCGATCTGTACATTATTGGCACCCAACTGGGTGAGCTCTTCAGCCAAGACAGGCTCGAGGCCCATGAAGGTCTTGGCAATGAGTTCAAATTCCTGTTCCATTATTGAATTCTATATCTAATAAACTTTGTTTTTCTTTTTTATATTTCTTTGTTTTCGGTTTCATATCCTTGGTAACCCATACGTTGGCTCCCACTACGCAGCCTTCTCCGATGGTGATGCGACCGAGGATGGTGGCATTGGCGTAGACGATGACATCATTTTCGAGGATAGGGTGGCGAGGGATTCCCTTGATAGGATTGCCGTCCTTATCGAGTGGGAAACTCTTGGCTCCGAGGGTAACACCCTGGTAGAGTTTCACATTGTCGCCGATGATGCAGGTAGCTCCAATTACCACACCCGTACCGTGGTCGATGGTGAAGTGCTTGCCGATGGTAGCCTCCGGGTTAATATCAATACCGGTTTCCGAATGAGCCAGTTCAGTCATCATTCTCGGAATGAGCGGCACTCCCAGTTCGTGCAGCACGTGAGCGATGCGGTAGTTGGTAATCGCCTTGATGACCGGGTAGCAGGAGATGATTTCTCCGTGGCTCATGGCAGCCGGGTCGCCCTCGTAGGCTGCCTCTACATCGGTAGCCAGAATCTTGCGCAGTCTCGGGAATTCCATGATTGCCTTGGCTGCAATCACGCCTGCCTTGGCGCGCTGGTGCTGCAGTTCAGCCTGGGTTTCCGTTTCGCAGTCGTTGGCGAAGCAGAGACCGGCGAGAATCTGCTCTGACAGCATCTCATAGAGTTTCTCTACTCTTACTCCAATATGATATTTGATGGTTGAGATATTTACCGAAGAATTGCCGAAATATCCCGGAAAGAGGATAGAACGGGACAAACTGATGATTTCTTCGAGCGCCTTGCCCGAAGGAAGTGGATTCCCGTCTCGATGCTGATGGAAGAGACCCTTCAAAGATTCGGCGCTCGAAAGCTCCTCGATGGTCTCTGTCAGCTGATGAGTTAATGTATCTTTACTCATTTTCTTAATGTCTCAATAAAATTTGAGTGCAAAGATACGATTATTTTCTTGAATGACAAAGAAATAGCTACGGTTTTTTGTATTTTTTTTAGTGATTCTTTGGGGGATGAAAGAAGATGTGTGTCATAAGTAGTTTGCCTAGGGGATAGATAAGGCACGGATTACACGGATTACACGGATTTATGTCGCTCATGTAAATAAAGCAATTATAGCCTCATGAAAAATCCGTGTAATCCGTGCCTAAAAACTATGAAAAAGTTTATGCCACACCCTCTGTCTTATTTTGCGATACTGTCCAGAAAGAGGAGCAGTCGGTTGGTGACGTTTACCTCTGAAACACCGGAATCGAAGTCGAGCGATACGAGGTTGAGCATTGGGAAACGGTCGTGGAGACGTTTCTCGATGCCCTTGGAAATCACGTGGTTAGCGATGCATCCGAAAGGCTGGAGCGAGATGATGTTGTTCACGCCATCACGGATGTAACCTACGATGTCGGCAGGCAGAAGCCAGCCTTCGCCAAACTGGGCTGCGAGCGAAACCAGTCCCTGTACGTCCTTCGCATCATCATAGATGTTGGTGAACGGACGGAAGTAGCGGAACTTGCCGGCAGCCTTGTTAACCTGGCGCAATCTTCTGCCTATCAGCGCCTGATAAGCGCCCTTGATGATGAAATCGGGCACTTTGGTGCAACTCAGCCGCATGTGTTTCTGTATCTCTACATTCACAAATTCCTGCAGGAAGAAAGGGGCAAGCAGAGGCGGAACCACCTCAATGCCGCGGGATATGATGTTCTGCTCCAGGAACTGGTGGGCGAAAGGATTGAACTTCAGGAAGATTTCGCCTACGATTCCTACCTTCGGCAACGTTCTGTCGAGGGTCATCTGGTCGAATTCTTCGGCTGCCTGTTCCAGGAGTCGGATGAGTTCCTTGGCTGAATTGCGGGCGATAGGTCCGTCTATCAGCTGCATGTATTTATCGCGCAACTCTCTGGCAATGCCCGGTTTACGCTCTCTTACGATGCAGGCGTTGTACATCTCGTTGATTGCATCGCCATAGAAAATGGCGGTAACGATAATCTGACTGTATTTCAGCCAAGGCACATTGAAGCCGTCCTGCTCGTTGTAGTCTTGCTTGTCGTCTGTTGAGCCTGATGCTTCGCCTGTTGAGGCTGTTACACCGAGAGTGAGCAGCGGAATGTCCTGGAATCCATTGGAAATCATCGCACGCTTGATGAGACCGGCGTAGTTGGTTGCGCGACACTGACCGCCCGTCTGACTCATCACTACTGCCGTATTATTCAGGTCGTATCTGCCTGATTTCAAGGCTTTGATGATGTCGCCGACGATGAGTGTTGCCGGATAGCAGACTTCGTTGTTGGCAAACTTCAAGCCGAGTTCGGCGCTCACCTCATCGCTCATCGGAAGAACCTCTACATCATAGCCTATCAGTTTCAGGATAGGCGGAATGATAGGGGTGAGGTATTCGGTCATGAAAGGAGCGAGAATCTTGCGATGAATATCCTGCTTGGTGAATACCTTGGTCTGTTGTAAATGTTGAATGTTGAGTGTTGAATGTTGAATTTCTTCTGCTGTTGAATTTTTCACTCTTCGTTCTTCACTCTTCACTTCCTTTACTCCCTTCAGGCTTTCTATGAGCGAGCGGACACGGAGCTTCAGTGAGCCGATATTGCTCACATCATCTATCTTCAGCAGCGTGAACGGCTTGTTGTGGCGCTTCATGATGTCGCGAATCTCGTCCTGGATAAAACTGTCAGGACCGCAGCCGAAGCTGGTCATCTGGACGAAATGAACCTCATCGCCCTGTTCGGCTGCCCATTGCGCTGCCTTCAGAATGCGGTTCATATACGCCCATTGCTTCACGAGATAAGTCTCTGGCTGACAGTTGTATGCTTCGTTGTTGTCTTGGCTGGCTAATGCTGCCTCATTTCTTTCTGCCGCCAGGTTCTCCAGATTGAAGTCTTTGAAATCTGCAAAGAGATTACCCCGGGCGATGTCTTCGCTGATGACGTTGACTCCCAGATTGGCAATCATCTCGCTCAGCTTGTGCTGAATCAGCGGGTCAGTATGATAAGGACGGCCGGCCAGCAGAATCGTAAGTCCCTTGTTCGGCTTCAGAATCTCCCAGCCCTGTTTCTTAATCTCAGCTGCATATACTGCCTGAGCATAGAGGGCCTCTCTCAGCGCTTTACGGGCAGTCTTCTTGCTTACTCCCAGTTGCTTGAGATAATCGGTAATCTGTTTTTCCAGCGCCTTAGGCTGGGCAAAGTTGATGACGGGCGTATCGATTGGTTTCTTCAGATTGATGACCGACTTGATGACATCGCTGTAGCCCGAAACGACTGGACAGTTGAAGCTGTTCAGCGTATTCTTCGGGTCGTCATTATGCTCATAAACCACGTATGGCATGAGGATGCGGTCAACCTTCGGGTTCTCGTTGAGTTCCTTCAGATGACTGTGAGCCAGTTTAGCCGGGAAGCAGATATTGTCGCTCATCACCGTATTCAAGGCTCCTTCATACTGGCTGAAAGTGGAATCGGAAGAGAGAATCACGCCCAATCCGGCTGCCCGGAGCAGCGCATTCCAGAACGGATATTCCTCGTACATGTTGAGGATGCGAGGAATGCCTACTTTGACGTTGTGTTTTACAACGTCAAGTTGGTTAACTGTCTCTCTATTAAACAGTAAACTGTATTTGTATTCGTAAATATTTTTGCCTTTTATCCCGTTTGCTCCCTTGTTGTTGAACACACGCTCACACTTGTTTCCGGAGTAGAATCGGTTGCCGCCGGCAAAGGTGTAGCGGGAAACATAACAATGGTTTTCGCAGCCTTTGCATTGCAGCTGTTTGGTTTCATAATGAGCCAGATTCTGGAGATCATCGATGGAACTTGATGAGGCAGGGTGCTCGTCTTCTGCAGATGTGCGATGCTTGTAATCTGCCGCCGCATGAAGGGCACAACCATAGGCACCCATCAGTTCCGGCATGTTGCTTCGTGCCACTTCAGTATGGGTGAGCAATTCAAATGCTCTTACCACCGCATCGTTTCTCATCGTACCACCCTGCACAACGATTTTGCCTCCAAGGTTCTCATTACCATGGAGTTTCAATACCTTATAAAGACAGTTCTTGATGACAGAATAAGAGATTCCGGCAGAAATATCAGCTACAGATGCGCCCTCTCTGAGCACCTGTTTTACCTTCGAGTTCATGAAGACGGTGCAGCGGGTTCCCAGGTCGCAGGGAGCCTTCGACTGGCAGGCGAGTTGGGCAAAATCGCCTACAGAATAACCCATATTGTTGGCAAAGGTCTGGATGAATGTTCCGCAGCCCGAACTGCACGCCTCGTTGAGTTCCATGCGCACCACAGCCCCTTTCTCAACGAAGATAGCCTTCATGTCCTGTCCGCCGATGTCCAGGATAAAACTCACGTCAGGCATGAGTGAGGCAGCAGCTCTTTCGTGCGCCATTGTTTCGATAATGCCGCTGTCGAGGCCGAAAGCCGCCTTGATGAGTTCTTCGCCGTAACCTGTAGAGCAGGAGCCTACGATTTCCAGTTCAGCGCCTCGCAATGCAGCTTCCTGCTTCAGGGCGTTCAGTCCATCCGCTACTGCCTTGATCGGATTTCCCAGATTCAGGCGGTAATTGGTAAAGACAATATCTCCCGTAGGCGTCTCCGTATTCACCCTTACCGCAACAATCTTCGTCGTAGTAGAGCCCGAGTCAATACCAATCACAACCTGCTGTTTTCCTTTATTCAGCGGTTTGGTTTCCGTAGCGAATTTCGCCTTGGATTTGAGCCATTCCTGGTGCTCTTTCTCATTCTTGAACAGGGGCAGCAGACTGCTGGTCCATTCCGTTTGTATTTCTTTCTTCATCCGACTTCTGAGAACAGATACTGAGGCTGCAGAATCTGCCGATTTAGCCCGGTAAGCACAGCCCAGAGCCGGAATGAGATTGCTGTTTCCGGATACGATGAAATCGTTTGGAGAGAGATGGAGATAATCGCAGAAAGCCTTGCAGAGAGCCGGAAGAAAGGTAAGCGGACCGCCGCAGAGCAGGATAGGAGCCTCGAAACTGATGCCGTGAGAAAGCGTTACCACCGTCTGTACGGCGATGGAATGGAAGATGCTGGCTGCAATATCGGCTTCGGGCAGATTGCGCGCCATCAGGTTCTGGATGTCGGTCTTAGCGAATACGCCGCAGCGGGCAGCCATCGGATAAACGTGCTCTGCCTTCATCGCCAACTCGCTCATCTTCTGGTTCTCTACGCCCATCAGCACACTCATCTGGTCGATGAAAGCGCCCGTTCCGCCGGCACAGTTGCCGTTCATGCGCAGTTCCATATTTCCGTTTTTCTTGAAGAAGATAACCTTCGCGTCCTCGCCACCGATATCGATGAGTGCTTTCGCCTCAGGATGGGCAGTACGGGCATAGACCGATGCAGCCACCACCTCCTGTACAAACTCCGCCTGGAGCTGTTCGGCAGTAGCCATTCCTACGCTTCCCGTTACGCAGATTCTTGCCTCTGCATCGCCCACAAGGGCTAAAATCTCATCGAAATATTGTGACACAAGTTCGTTGACACGAGCGTTGTGGCGTTCGTATTTTGAGTAAATTACCCGATTATCGCTGTCGATAACGGCTATTTTGGCTGTCGTAGAGCCAACGTCCAATCCTATGTAATAAGTCTTCTTCATTTCTCTTATCTCAAGTATTTTCTTTTATTCTAGTGTTTTTCCCCGAGTTCCATCTGCTCTCTTCTCATATCCCTGAAAGCGCTCCAGGCTATCGGAACCGCAACGGCAAACGAGCAGCAATCTGCCCACATCTGACACATCTCCACGCCCAGCAGTCCGAAGAAATAGGGCAGGATGAAGATGAGCGGAATGAAGAAAAGTCCGCTGCGTGCTGCCGCTACGATGTTGGCTCTCACCGGTTTGCGGATGGTCTGCATCAGCATGTTGGTGAGCACGATGCTGGCTATGAGCGGAAAACTGAGCACCTGCCATCTCAAAGCTGCCGAACCTACGGCTACAACTGCTGCATCATCGCGGAAGATACTGATGATGGAAGTTGAGAAGATGAAGCCGAGAATGGCACAGACGCAGAGGAAAACCGTGCCGCATTTGATGCAGAAAAAGAAGGCTTCCTTTACGCGCCCATAGAGTTTGGCGCCGTAGCAGAATCCGCAGAGCGGCTGGAATCCCTGTCCCAGACCGATGACCATCGCATAGGTGAAGAAGGAGATGCGGGTAACGATGCTCATGCCCGCAATGGCTGCATCGCCAAACGCACCTGCTGCCACATTGAGCATCAGCGTAGCTATACTTCCCAGTCCCTGTCTTGACAGCGAAGGGGTTCCGCCGAAGATAATCTCCTTGGCAAAGGCGCGGGTAGGGGTGAAATTGCTGAGACGGATGCGGATGTTCTCGCCTTTATGCGTCATCCTGAAGAGCATGGTGCAGCCGAAACACTGGCTGATGAGGGTGGCTACGGCGGCTCCGGTAATGCCCAGCTGGAAGTAGAGAATGAGCAGAGGAGCCAGAATCAGATTGAGCAGCACACCCGACATGATGCCCTTCATCGCATACATCGTATTGCCCTGAAATCGCATCAGATTATTCAGCGTAAGCGAGGTGGTCATAAAGGGAGCACCCAGCAGGATAATGCCCAGATAGCGCTCTGTATAAGGAAGAATGGTGGGCGTAGAACCCATCAGAAGGCAGAGCGGTGTGAGAAAAAGATGACCCAGGATGGCGATGAGGAGACCGGTAAGAAAACTCAGCACAAAACCCGTGGTTGCCATCTTCTGTGCCTCTTCCGTATGCTTGGCGCCCAACTGTCGCGAAACATAATTGCCTGCTCCGTGACCGAAGAAGAAACCTATTGCCTGAATCACAGCCATTGCTGCAAAGGAAACGCCTACCGCTGCCACACTCTGCGTGTTGATGCTGCCCACGAAATAAGTGTCGGCGAGATTGTACATGCTCGTCGACAGCATACTGATAATCGTTGGTATGGCCATCGTAAAAATCACATGATGCACAGGGGCATGTGTGAGGAACGTATAGTTGTCTCTTTTCTCTTTCTTCATAACTTTATGATGCTCTTTTGGGGCATTTCAACCTGCAAAGGTACATAAATATCCACAAAGTTGGACAATTATGAACAAACTTTTATAAATTTATAAGAAAAGAGTTGCATTATTCATAAATTTATTGTATTTTTGCACTGCAATTGAATATATATACATAAAACAATATACTAATGAATGATGAGATAAGAATCATACCGATAACGACTAAAAAAGGGCTGAAAACCTTCATTCAGTTTCATTATGATCTCTACAGAGGCCATAAGTTTGCCATTCCTTTTTTGCGTTTCGACGAGATGAATACGCTGGACCCGAAGAAGAATCCTGCCTTCGAATTCTGCGAGGCTCAATACTTCCTGGCGGTTGACAGCGAGGCTCGTATCGTAGGTAGAATTGCTGCCATTATCAACCATCGTGCCAACGCACATTGGAACAAGAAGCAGGTTCGCTTCGGCTGGTTCGATTTCGTGGATAATGTTGCGGTTTCCTGTGCCTTGTTGCGTGCGGTAGAAAACTGGGGCAAGAGCAGGGGAATGAACGAATGCGTAGGTCCGCTCGGATTTACGGATATGGACCGTGAAGGCTTGCTCATCGAGGGCTTCGACCGGAAGTCTACGATGTATATCAATTACAATTATCCTTATTATAAGACGCATCTGGAGAGTTATCCGCTCTATGAGAAGGATAATGACTGGCTGGAGTACCGCATCAGGGTTCCGAAGGAGACGCCGGCTAAGTTTGCCAAGACTGCCCAGATGATAGAGAGCCGATATAATCTGCATGTTCATAAGTTCACCCGCCGGGAACTGACCTCGGGAGGAATGGGCAGGAAGGTGTTCGAAATCGTGAACGAGACTTACAAGAATCTCTATGATTTCCAGCAGCTTACGGAGAAGCAGATAGATGAATATATAAACTCTTATATCAAGAAGGCTGACTTGAACCTGGTAACGGGTGTGGTGGATGGCAACGCTGGTAACAAACTGGTAGCCTTTGGTGTTTCTTTCCCTTCGTTTACCGATGCGCTGCGCGAGATAGGCAATGGCAAGCTTTTCCCTACGGGTTGGCTGAAGGTGCTGAAGGTTCTGAAGTGGCACAAGACGGATACGGTAGATTTGCTCTTGATTGGTGTTCTTCCGGAATATCGCAAAAAGGGAGCCAACGCGCTTATTTTTGCCGATCTGATAGAGCAGTATCGCCGTTATGGCTTTAAATGGGCTGAGGCAATGCCGCAGATGGAGACCAATACCGGTGTTCAGAGCCAGTGGCAGTATCTGGAGAGCGAACAGCATCGCCGTCATCGCTGCTATAAGAAGAAGATTTAAAAGTCTCTGTTTTGAGCCGTTTAGGCGTAAAAAGATAAAAAATGGGCTAAAAAGTTAAGAAAACTAACTCGCTCTAAATTGGACTTTGATTGAAAATCAAGAAGTTGGGCGT
>ERZ791731.127-NODE-127-length-50502-cov-3.41307_pt1 | contig 50502 bp, 39 predicted proteins | sample MGYA00509954_ERZ791731 | MGnify/ENA primary metagenome ERZ791731 (study PRJEB30046, sample SAMN00715134) | human gut metagenome | study: EMG produced TPA metagenomics assembly of the A metagenome-wide association study of gut microbiota in type 2...
ATGGCAAATATATCATCTCCTAACGCGGCGTATAAGATTAATAACCTTGTTAAGAAGGGATACTTAAAGAAAGTACAGTCTGAGGAAGACAAGAGAGAGTATCATCTCGAGGTAACACAGAAGTATATAGATTATTATAATATCAGCAATACATATCTTAAGACTGTAATGGGCAGGATTGAGGACAGATTTTCCAAAGAAGAGTTAGAGACAATGGAACGTATGCTTAATGTAATAAGTGCAGAGCTTATGCCAGAGATAAAGTATTAGATTTTTACTTGACTTTGCTATTAACATGTTATATATTTCAGAAGATGAAATATATAACATATTTTTGCGTGTATGAAAAGGAGGATAAGAGAGCTGTGGATTTAGCGCTTATTACTGCGAAGCAGGTATTTGAATTATTCATACTTATATTGAGTGGAGTTGTTATCGGAAAGATTAAGATGGTTAATGAAGAGGGCAAGGGTATGCTTTCTAACCTTCTTATATATTTCGTTGTTCCATTCATGATTATTAATTCTTACATGTCAGGATATAATGCCGAGATTCTTAAGAATATGGGCAGAATGCTTTTTTACAGCATACTTACTATATGTATAGGAATGGCTTTATCGATTGGCATAACATTTTTGATGAAAAAAGAAGTGCGCGGTATTATAAGATTTGCAACTACATTTTCTAATGCGGCTTATATGGGATTTCCACTTATTCAGGCGATGTACGGTTCAGAAGGTGTACTGTATGCGAGTGTATCTGTTACTGTATTCAATATTCTTTTATGGACTGTCGGAATTGTGTATGTTTCAGAGAGTATGAGTTTCAAGGAACTTTTAAAGAAGATTGTTACATGCCCACCAATTATATCGGTTGCGGTCGGTCTTGTCATATTCCTTGCAAGAATTCCGGTTGCGGATGTTTTAAAGGATACATTTAATGTTGTAGGAGGCATGAATACCCCGTTGTCTATGATAATAACAGGAATTACTATTTCACAGTTCCCATTATTGAGTATCTTAAAGGATAAAAGAGTGTATTTTACGGTTATTCTCAGGATGTTTATTATACCGGTAATCTGTACTATGGTTATGTATCTGATACATGCCCGTGGAATGGTTGCTGTTATTACAATTATACTTGAGGCATGCCCGTGTGCAGCTATTACAACACTTTTTGCAATTAAGTTCGGTCACGACCAGAAGCTCGCAGTTGGTGCAGTTACTTTGTCTACATTGATTAGCATAATTACGCTTCCTTGTCTTGCATTGCTTGCAGGAGAGATTATAATGTAATAAAAAGCATTATCAGGGGGAATAATGAGCGGAGACAATGCAGATAAAAGAAGATTAAATAGAATAGAAGTGATAACATCAGTTGCGGCAGTTGTTGTGCTGTATGTGATACTAGAAAGCTTCGGGGTTACATGCCCTATAAAATACATAACGGGAATATCGTGTGCAGGCTGCGGAATGTCGAGAGCATGGATAGCTTTACTGCATTTTAATATTCATGATGCGTTCATGTATCATCCACTTTTTTTTCTGCCGCCAGTTGTTGTGATAGTTATGCTTCTTAAATCTAAAATAAATATTAAATTTTATAAAATTTTTATGTTTACAATGGCAGGCGCATTTGTTATAGTTTACTTGTATAGAATGTTTATTGGAACTGGAGATATTGTGGTTTTTGAACCTCAGAACAATATCCTATTCCGTATCATTCGGAAACTAAATTTATGAAGGGGAGGGAATTAATATGTTTTGTACAAAATGTGGAAAACAGATTCCAGATTCAACAAAGTTCTGCCCATATTGTGGAGCAAATTGTTCGCCAGAGCAGGATATTGCAAGTCAGGCAAGTCAGGTATTCAACAAGGCTGAGCAGGAACTAGGAAGTGCTTTTAATGAGGTAAAGCAGAGCTTTACAGGCAGCAATAACCAGAATAATAATCAGGGTTACAATGCTAATCAGAATTACAGCAATGGTTATAATAATGGCACAATCCCACCATACTCAGGTACAAGATTAAAGGATGACAGAGGTCTTGCCTCATACATAATTCTTTCAATTATCACATGTGGAATATACAGCTATTATTTCATTTACAAGATGGCACATGATGTTAATATTGCATGTGAGGGAGATGGAGAGAATACATCAGGACTTGTTGCATTTATTCTGTTATCACTCATAACATGTGGTATATATGCATGGTTCTGGTACTATAATCTTGGTAACAGACTTGCAGCTAACGGACCTCGTTATGGACTTTCAATCCAGGAGAATGGTACAACTGTTCTTTTATGGCAGATTTTTGGTGCTTTTATCTGTGGAATTGGACCATTTGTTGCAATGCATATTCTTATCAAGAATTCTAATAAGATATGTAATGCTTACAACAGAGCACAAGGCTTAATGTAATGTGTTAATAATTAAAAAGATAATCCTGCTTTCAGGTGGTTATGGCTGCCTGAGAGCAGGATTTTTTAAAATATGTCACTAGAAATCCTTTATTTGTCTTGCAAGACTAAAAGGTATAATTTCTTTATCATTAGTCTTTTTATAAGCAATTTCGTCATGCATATATTCAACAATTTCCTGGGACTTGAAAGAATTGAATTTGTTTATTACAGCATCTAAAATATTCTGTTCTTCGGTTGATAGAATATTTTCATCTATATTTTCATTGGCAAGAAAATGATATTTGGTTATTTCAAAGCCGTCTTCTTCCTGCATGTTGACATTTTGCAAACCAACAATTTTATAGTGCCCTATTGGTAAAGCTCCCATTGAGTCATGACAATAAACCAAACCGGTTATAGTTTTTTGATAATTCTTGAAAGAAAGAGAGTCAGCATACCAAAGCATTTTCATTAATTTTACTTTAAATAGATTATTAACTCTTTTGGCATAATAGGATATGACGGCTTCAAGTTTGTCTATATTTAAAAGCGTATTACCATTAGCATTGCATGGGTCTTGAAATCTGACATATTCACTTTCGAGAGATTGACGCGAAAGAAATTCCATTCCAGAAGAACTGAGATTTTCCATAATTTTTTGTTTTATCGATATTAGTTTGTCTATACTAAATTTATCAGCATTTTTCTGTAATAATTCAAGAACAGCTTTCGGATTTTCTTTAATGATTCTAAGCATATTATCATATGCTTCATCTTGAATGGCTTTGCTTTCGTATCTTGAAATAGTTGCCTCTCCCCAGCCTAGTAATCTGGCTAAGTCGACTTGGGATAAATCATACATATTTCGTATTGCAACAATCTGGTCAGAGGTAAGTAATCCTTTGATTTTTCTATATGCGTTACGCGCGTGCAAGAGATTAATATTCTCTATTCTTCCAGTGGTAAATTCATTTTCTTCTTCGTCGCTATCAGGACAGAAATAGTATGTTTCTTCATAGGTGACTTTTTCATCTTTAATAATTGTCGCAGCAATACGTTTTCTTTCTTCAACCTCATGAATTTTACCACAGAGAGGACACTCTGTTTGAATTGTTCTTATAAGATTGTAATCGTTCATTGCTATTGCTCCTTTCATATTACGCCATTATTTATATGGGAAATTCATATTATGTCTTGCATAGTGAAATGATAGACATAGTATCTTTTTTGCTGTATTTCCTTTGATTTTAAGCTTAATATAAACAAGCTTATTATCTATAGATTTGCCAAAAACAAATAATAATGGTGGATTACTGTCATCTTTATCAATAAGTGTTTCTGAATATTCAGCTAAAGTAAGTTCCTTTAATCTTTCAACAATATCGGATGTATCATAATCAAGATCTAACATAAGATATCTGGTTGAAAATTGTATATCATCTTTGGTGGATTTAATGATTATTAAATCATTATCTTCATTAAAATTCTGGGAATTCAAGATTGTCATTAGTTTGTTTAAAAAATTTTTTACATCTTTTTTGTTGATTGAATAGGAATTTTAATGATTATCACCTTCATATAAATTACTTGACTTACCATCAATTAATAGTATAACTATCAAATGATAGTAAATCAAGTGAAGAATGATATGGAAGTTATAAAAAGTTATAAAGAGTTATATAAGAAATAAAAAGTTATAAAAGGTTATATAAACTTATAAAGAGTTATAAAATTTTCCTGAATTCCCTCGGAGAAACACCATATTTTTCTTTGAATTTTCTGTTAAAGTAAGATATATTATCAAAACCACAATCCGAAGCCACTATAATAACCGGCTGGGTTGTGGTTTTTAATATTCTTGCAGCAATAATAAGCCGGTAGTCGTTTAAGTAAGTGATAAAAGATGTTCCGGTGCAGTTCTTAAAAAACTTCATAAAATGCGACTGGCTGAAATGACACCACTGTGCAATATCTTCAATCGATATTGTATGAGCGAAGTTCTTTTCAATATAATTAAGTACCAGTTTCAGCTTATCCATCTTATCATCAGACAAGTGTGCAGACATATCTGTATGGGTGTAAAAATGTGCATTAAGTTCAAAGAAGAAATTAAAAAGACATGCACGGATTTTCAGCCTGTACCCGTCAGGGAAATATTTGCATATATTATCAGCTTCATCAATATAATGAATTAAATCAGAATAGTGTGGCACAGTTTTACTGATAACAGGAGGGCAATACCCCTTAAAGCCGGAAATTCCGTTAAAAAAGCTCACGGTATCATAATCACACTGCCTGCTAACAAGCATATCAAGATTAAAAAGAATATTTTCGTATTCGCATGAATCACTCTCGTTCTGGATAATAGAATGGATATGTCCGGGCATGACAACAACAATATCCCCTGCATTTACAACAGAATACTCAAGGTCAACGCTTACGATCATGCATCCCTTCTTAATGTATATAAGCTCCATTTCATTATGCCAGTGCAGCGGAACTTCCGTAAAATCAAGCGGGATGGAACATGGGTAAGTATTATATAAAAAATCTGAATCGAAATGAGACTTGGTTTCTTTCAGTGGTCCGTAATCTGTTATATTCATAAGGTTCTCCTTAAATATGATAGAATAGTACAAGTTTATCCCATTATAAAGCAAGAGAATTTTTCCAGCAACCCTATAATAAAATATAAATACAAGAATGGAGGGCAACGATATGCTTAACACTATATGTTTGGAAGATTATGGAAAAGACTTGCACTTATGCAGCAACGAGGAGTGCTTTCATGCACTTATGAAGCTGGTTACTCAAAAGGGACGTGATAGAATAGTGAAAGACAATGGCAGAAAGGTATACTACATTTCTGCAGAGTTTCTTATAGGAAAGCTTTTATCCAATAACCTTATTAACTTAGGAATCTATGATGAAGTTAAGGAAGAACTTACACAGGCAGGAAAGAATCTTTCAGATATTGAAGAACTGGAAGTAGAGCCGTCACTTGGTAATGGCGGACTTGGAAGACTTGCAGCATGCTTCCTTGATTCGATTGCTAACCTTGGTCTTAATGGTGACGGAATCGGACTTAATTATCATCTTGGACTTTTTAAGCAGGTGTTTGAGAATGGAAAGCAGAAGGAAGTGCCTAATCCATGGATTGGCAAGGACAGCTGGCTTGTTCCGACAGATGTGACATACACTATCAATTTCGGTGAAATCAGTGTAGTTTCAAGAATGTATGATATCAATGTGTACGGAGAAAAGAGAACGAATAAGCTTCATCTGTTTGATGTGGAGACAGTTGATGAGAGCATCGTAAAAGGTGACAGCATAGACTTTGATAAGTCAGATATTGCAAAGAACCTTACACTGTTTCTTTATCCTGATGACAGTGACGAGCAGGGAAGGCTTCTTAGAATCTATCAGCAGTATTTCATGGTAAGCAATGGAGCAAGGCTTATATTAGATGAGTGCAGGGAAAAATGTATTAACACCGGAAAAACATTTAAGAATCTGTCAGACCTTGCGGTTATCCAGATTAACGATACACATCCGACAATGGTAATCCCGGAGCTTATAAGACTTCTTACAGAAAATGGAGATATAGACGGAAGTCCGATAACAATGGACGAAGCAATTGATATTGTATCAAAAAGCTGTGCGTATACTAACCACACAATTCTTGCAGAAGCCCTTGAAAAATGGCCTGTGGACTATCTTAACAGGGTTGTGCCACAGCTTATGCCGATTATAAAAGAGCTTGACAGAAGAGTGCGTGAGAAGTACACAGACAAATCAGTGTATATAATAGATGATAATAATCTCGTTCACATGGCACACATTGATATTCATTATGGTATGAGCGTCAACGGAGTAGCAAAGCTTCATACAGAGATATTAGAGAATACAGAGCTTAATAATTTCTACAGGATATATCCGGAGAAGTTCAATAACAAAACTAACGGAATTACATTCAGAAGATGGCTTATCCACTGTAATAACGGACTTGCAAAATACATTGAGACACTTATTGGAAGTGAATACAGGCATGACGCAGAGAAGTTAAAGAATCTGTTAAAGTTTGCCGGTGATAAAAATGTTTACGATAATCTTCTTGAGATTAAGACAGACAACAAGAGAAATCTTGCAGAATACCTTAAGCAGACACAGGGAATAGAGATTAATCCACAATCAATATACGATATACAGATAAAGCGTCTGCATGAATATAAAAGACAGCAGATGAACGCACTGTATATAATATATAAATATTTTGACATCAAGGCAGGCAACATTCCAAAGACTCCTGTTACAGTGATATTTGGCGCAAAGGCTGCACCTGCATACACAATTGCGAAGGATATAATTCATCTGATACTTACATTGAGTAAGGTTATTGAGGCCGATAAAGATGTAAGTCCTTACCTTAAGGTTGTGCTTGTCCAGAACTACAATGTAACACTGGCAGAGAAGCTGATTCCTGCATGTGATATATCAGAGCAGATATCACTTGCATCTAAAGAAGCATCAGGAACAGGCAACATGAAATTCATGCTCAATGGTGCTGTGACATTAGGAACAATGGATGGTGCTAATGTTGAGATTGCAGAGCTTGTAGATAAAGATAATATATATACATTTGGCGCAACAAGTGATGAAGTTATTGCACATTATGAAAAATGTGACTATAACGCAAAGAAGCTTTATGAGACAGATGCTCTTATAAAAAAATGTGTAGATTTTATAATATCGGATGTTATGCTTCAGGCAGGTGATTCACATAGTCTTAACAGACTGTATAATGAGATTGTAGGAAAAGACTGGTTTATGGCATTGCTTGACTTACGAAGCTATATAGAAACCAAGGAAAAGGCTCTCACAGATTATGAAGACAGATATGTGTGGGCCGGAAAAATGCTCGTTAATATTGCAAATGCTGGATTTTTCTCATCAGACAGAACAATTCAACAGTACAATGAAGATATATGGCATCTTTAATATAATTAAACAAGTTGATAATAACTGCCCCGGAAGCTATAATCATTATAAGAGCGAATGTTCGTGAATGAGGAAAGTTTCGGGGTAGATTTATGTATAATATACTTATAGTGGATGATGAAAAGATTGAAAGAAGCGGAATAAGAATGCTTCTTAAGAGAATGGGAATTGAACTTGGAGTATTTGAGGCGTGCAACGGAAAGCAGGCACTGGAATATCTGACATCTGACAAGAATACAGGAATGGGACATATAGATATACTGCTTACAGATGTTAAGATGCCGTTTATGGACGGAATAGAGCTTATTAAGAATGTGAGGCACAACGACATCAGTTTAAAGACAATTATATTCTCAGGCTATAACGAGTTTGAATATGCCAAGCTGGCAGTTAAATTAGGTGTTAAAGATTATATATTAAAGCCGGTTGATCCGTCAGAATTCAGTTCAACAATTACAGGAGTTATAACAGAGCTTGACGAGGAACACAAGAAGGATGAGGACTATAACAGGCAGGCTAACTTTATAAAACAGTACTACATGTATACGCTGCTCAACTCCGGTGATGCATCAGGAATACTTGATAATGGTGATTTTCTGGCAGGATACAACAGACTTGCACTTATAGAGTTCAATACTGATTTCTTTGGAAAATATGATACAGGTGAAGATATATTTAAAGAAGTAACTGGAGAACTGGATTATCAGTATCTTAATCTTAACCCGTTACAGTCAGTTATCATATTTTCTGATAAATCACTCACAGCAGATGGTAATATTGATAAGAACATTGAAGAAATGTTTACAAATATTCATGACTATATATACAGAAAGACAGGGCAGTTTATGTATATTGCTGTGTCCGGTTTATTCAATGATTATCATGAACTTCCACAGGTAATGGATGAAGTTGATACACTGATGAATAATAAGTTTTATGAGACAGGAAGATACATTTTTTCTGATAATGTCAGTGAAGATACACCTGTGCTTGTACAGATTGATGATGATGCACTTATGAAGCAGATGAAGCAGGATATCAAGATGAAGGATATCACATTTTTAAGAATACATTTTGATGCACTGTGTAAGAAATACAGGGGACAGTCGAACTTCTCGCATATATACATTAAATTCGTATTTTCCAATCTGTTAAAAGATTTCTATGACAATATTCCAGGCGCTGACGAGGCGGAATTTGGAAGGGAGATTGACAGACTGTATAAGTCAGAGGATTTCTCATGCATTATGGATATTGTGAATAACTATATTGGTTTGCTGGAGAAGAGTTTCGGAAAAGAGCCGGCCACGTCACATCGGGAGATTGAGACAGTAAAGAACTATATACATAACCATTATGGTGAAGAGATTGGTGCACAGCAGCTTGCGGATATGGTTTATCTTGCACCAAGCTATTTAAGTTCACTTTTTAAGAAGGAAACAGGGCAGAATCTGAGCAAATATATTAAACAGTACAGAATGGAGAAGGCGAAGGAACTGCTTACCGGTACGAATATGAAGATTGTGAATATAAGTGAACAGGTGGGTTATCCAAATGTTTCATATTTTGTACAGAGCTTCAGGGAGTACTTTGGTGTAAGTCCTCAGAAATTCAGAGATCAGGGAGAATTGAGTTGAAAAAGATTAAGCAGAGAATCAATGATATAAGGTTGCAGAACAAGCTTGTCATCATATATGTAGTAACCGGACTTATTCCCCTGATTGTACTTTTCGTTTTTGCCTACTGTCAGATGAGAAACATTCTTATGGACAGAGACTTAAAGAGCATCAAAGGGGCGTTGGAGCAGTCTGTTGCAACAGTGGATGGGCAGATAGAAGTGTATGATAACCTGTCTAATTATATAACATTTAATGATACGCTGTCGGGAGTGCTCTCGTACGATTACAAAAGCACATATGAGATGTATAACCAGATTGTCACTACATTTGACCCTATGCTTTCATCATTAAAGTATTTTCACAATGATATTAACAGGGTAACAATATATGTGGATAAAGCTATTAAACATGATACTACCATAGCACCAATAGAAGAGATAAAAGACCGGCCTTTTTATAATTCTGCTGCAGAAAGCACGAAGATACAGTGGTTTGTTGATGAAGACAGCAGGACACTTGTTTCAGCACGAAAAATGTCAACACTTGACCAGCTTGGGATTCTTGGAATTATGTACATAGATGTTGATTATGACAGCATGATGAGTTCATTTACAGGTGGTCTTGAGCAGAACTGCGGAATGGTGGTGCTTGATGCTGATGGAAGAGTTATATGCAGCAGTGATACATTTGAAAATAATAACACCAGATACAGATTAAACAGTAAGAAGCTGCTTTCATTAATCGACGGGGCAGAATGGGATAATGATACATGTGGAAATACAGAAGGTTACTCGGTAGTAAAGAAGGAAAGCTCTGTTACCGGATGGACAGTATATGTCTATGAACCGAGAAAACTTGTACTCAGGTCAGCTAATTCAATGATTACTATGATTGTAGTTGCATTTGTGGTAGCAGTTGCAGGTGCCGCCGCAGCGAGTATATTTACAACAGGCTTCATTACAAGAAGAATTAATAAATTAAAAAACAGTATGGCAAAGGTTGAAAATGGAGATTTTGATGCGGTAATTAATACACAGGACAAAGATGAAATAGGTGACCTTATCCATAGCTTTAACAGCATGACAACCCAGATTAAGAATCTTATTACCCAGGTATATGAAGGACGTATAAGCCAGAAAGAATCAGAGATGCGGGCATTAAGGGCACAGATTAATCCACATTTCCTCTATAATTCATTGTCACTTATCAACTGGAAAGCGATAGAATATGAGCAGGAAGATATAAGTGAAATAACACTTGCATTGTCTAACTACTACCGTACATCGCTTAATAAGGGAAAGAATATACTAAGCTTTGAGCAGGAATTAAGTAACATGCAGTCGTATCTTAAGATTCAGCAGATAATGCATGACAACTCATTTGATGTGGTGATAAATGTATCAGAGGAAGTTATGCCATGCGAATCTTTAAACCTTATACTCCAGCCATTGGTAGAAAATGCAATAGACCATGGCATAGATCTGCTGACAGACAGGAAAGGCATAATAACCGTAGAGGCCAGGATGCAGACAGATGAAGAGGGTAAAAAGCTTGTATGTGTAACCGTGTCTGATAACGGTGTAGGAATGGACAAAGAAACTGCCCAAAACTTCTTAACAGTCCAGTCAAAAGGGTATGGCGCGAGAAATGTTAACGATAGAATAAGACTTTATTACGGCGAAAGCTATCATCTGGAAGTGCAGAGCATACCTGATGAGGGAACAACAATAACAATAAAATTCCCTGCAAATCCATACAACACAAAAAACTGATATGTTTCTAAAATATCTTATATTTTAATATTAACCCCTCCTTAATATAATTAGATTATCAAAAGAGGACAGTAATCAAAGCTGTCACGGATAATTATTAAGGAGGGTTTTTTATGAAGTTTAAGAGATTAGCAGCTGCAGTGATGGCAGCAACAATGTGTGGGTCACTTTTTGTGGGTTGTGGCAATGCTAAAAAGGATGACACAGCAGCAGGTGAGGAAAAAATCACAGCTACAATCAAGGTATGGGGTTGTGCGGAAGATCAGGCAGATGAGAACGGCAAATGGCTGCAGACAATGTGTGACCAGTTCAATTCAGAGCATCCTGACTGGGATTTAACATTTGAATACGGTGTATGCTCAGAGCAGGACGCAGGAAAGATAGTTCCACAGGATCCGGAGAATTCAGGAGATGTATACTTCTTTGCTAACGACCAGCTTCAGACACTTGTTGATGCTAATGCTATTGCAAAGCTTGGTGGAGATACAGCAGATTATGTTAAGAAAACTAACTCAGATGCAATTGTGGATTCAGTATCAGTAGATGGAGCTGTATACGGAGTACCATTCACAACTAATACATGGTTTATGTACTATGACAAGAGCAAATTCACAGACAGTGATGTAAAGAGCCTTGATAAAATGCTTCAGAAGGATAAGGTAGCTTTCAATATTACAGAGGGCTGGTATATGTCATCATTCTTCCTTGCTAATGGATGTACATATTTTGGAAAAGACGGAAAAGATAATTCAGCAGGTGTTGATATCTCAGGAGATAAGGGAACACAGGCAACACAGGCAATGGTTTCACTTGTAAATAATCCTAACTTTGTCAATGACCTTCAGGGCGTTGGTATCGCTGGTTTAAGAGATGGTTCAGTTGGAGCTTACTTCTCAGGATCATGGGATTATAAGAGTGTTAAAGAGATTCTTGGAGACAAATTTGGAGCAGTTTCACTTCCTACAGTAAAGATTGGTGGAAAAGACAAGCAGATGTTAGCATTTGCAGGTTCTAAGGCAATCGCAGTTAATCCTAACTGCAAGTATCAGCAGGTAGCAGTTGCACTTGCAAAGTATCTTGGAAGCAAGGACGCACAGAAGAAGCATTATGAATTAAGAGGTGTTATTCCTTGTAATACAGAGCTTCTTGCAACTGATGAAGTAAAGAAGGATGCACTTGTAACAGCACAGAATGATACATTTAACAAGACATCAGTAATCCAGCCAACAGTAACAGGCATGAATGATTACTGGACACCTGCACAGAACTTTGCTAAGGCAATTGTAAATGGTGAAATAACAGCAGATAATGCAGCAGCTAAGACACAGGATTTCTATAAGCAGATTAATACATCAATTGCAAAATAATTGATAGGGATTAAATGCTGAAAGGAGTGGCGCATAATGGCAGTTAAGTTCACTGAATCATTTAGAAAAGGAAATATATTTACGAAGTTAAGCATTCTGATTCCAGGACTTGGTAATCTTGTAGGAAAGCAGATTATAAAGGGAATTATGTATATAGCTATAGAAGCGGCCTTTGTATGCTTTATGATTATGAAGGGAATTAACTGCCTTGCGATGCTTCCAGGTCTTGGAAGCAGACCGCAGCAGGAGGTCTGGAATGAGAAGCTTGGAATATATGAGTATGTTGCAGGTGATAATTCACTTCTTATACTTCTGTATGGAATAGCAACAATATTCATGATTATAGCTTACATAATAGTTGCAGCGAGTGCTGTGAAAAGCTCATATAAGCTGGAACTGTTAAAGGAAAAAGGAAGGCATATAAACACATTTGCAGAAGACGTGAAGTCGTTGTTTAATGAGAACCTTCATAAGCTGTTGCTTACACTTCCGGTATCAGGTGTGCTTATATTTACAATACTTCCACTTATTTTCATGATAAGCATGGCATTTACTAATTATAGTAAGGTTAACAATCATCTGGTGCTTTTCGACTGGGTAGGACTTGAGAATTTCAAGCAGATATTCGATTCAGGAAGCATGATAGGACAGTCCTTCTGGTCAGTATTTGGCTGGACTATAGTGTGGGCAGTATTTGCAACATTTCTCAATTACATATTCGGAATACTTGTTGCACTGCTTATTAACAGAAAAGGTACGAAATTAAAGGCTTTCTGGAGATTTATATTTATACTTTCAATCGCAATTCCACAGTTTGTTTCACTTCTTATTGTCAGAAGCATGCTGGCACAGGATGGAATTATAAATGTTGTTTTAAAGAATGCAGGCTGGATAACAAAATCACTGCCATTCTTTACAAATGCGACTTGGGCAAGAATCACAGTAATCGTGGTCAATCTGTGGATAGGTATTCCATATACTATTCTGCAGGTTACAGGTATATTACAGAATATACCTATGGAGCTGTATGAGGCAGCAGATGTAGATGGAGCTAATGGATTTGTCAAGTTTATTAAGATAACAATGCCATATATGTTATTTGTAACGGCACCATATCTTATCACTACATTTACTGCTAATATTAACAACTTTAACATTGTTTATCTGCTGACTAAGGGAGATCCTGTTATGGCAGGGGCAACAGCAGGAAAGACAGACCTTCTGGTAACATGGCTGTACAAGATGACAATAGATTATCAGTATTATAATCTTGGTGCTGTTATCGGTATTATGACATTCATATTCTTAGCGATTGGTTCACTGCTTGTATACAGAAGAACGAAAGCGTATAAAGATGAGGAGGGATTCCAGTGAAAAAGAAAAAGACTATTAAAAATATACTGGCACATACAGTGCTTACAATATTAGCGATAGTGTGGGTAAGTCCTCTTTTCTGGATACTCCTCACAAGCTTCAGGGCTCAGAAGGGTGCTTATACAAGCTCCTTCTTCCCAAAGCAGTATTCACTTGATAATTATGTAAAGCTTTTTACAGATACAGGAATACTTAATTTTCCACGAATGTTTACCAATACACTGATAATAGCAGTATTCTCGTGTATTATATCAACATTTTTTGTACTGTCAGTGGCTTACTGTATGTCACGGCTTAAGTTTAAGATGAGAAAAGCAATGATGAATATCGCAATGATACTTGGACTTTTCCCTGCATTTATGGCGATGGTTGCCGTATATTATATACTTAAAGCAGTAGGACTTTCAGAAGGAGCAATGATAAGAGTTGCGCTTGTGCTTGTATATTCAGCATCATCAGGAATACAGTTTTACATTGCAAAGGGATTCTTTGATACTATCCCTAAGACAATAGATGAGGCTGCTATGATAGATGGAGCAACGAAGTGGCAGGTATTTACCAAGATAACAATACCTCTCAGTAAACCAATAATAGTGTATACAATACTTACATCATTCATAGCACCTTGGGTAGATTTCATATTTGCAAGAGTAATCTGCAGGGCAAATGCGAAGTATTATACCGTAGCAATCGGCTTGTGGCAGATGCTTGAAAAGGAGTATGTTGATGTATGGTACACAAGATTTGCAGCAGGAGCAGTTCTTATATCAATTCCAATTGCAGCCTTGTTTATGATAATGCAAAGGTGTTATAATGAAAGCATGACAGGTGCAGTGAAGGGTTAGATATATGAATAGATTAAAGCAAACATTAAAAAAAAGTGTGGCATTTGGTGTCACAGGAATAATGCTTATATTAGCCGGGTGTAAAAGCCCGGCTGGTTTTGCGTCTAATGATAATGAAGAATACAATGCGAGAATGGAAGAAGCGAGGACAACTCCATTTGGGGCTTACCCGGAGACTATAGAATATACACTTGGAAAGATGACAAGTGTTAATAATTCCAATATGCCGGAGAATGACACGTATACAGATAATGCGTACACACGCTATATTAAGTCTGTGATTAATGTGCAGAATGTTGATGCATTTGAAGCAAACGACAGCCAGTATGACACTAACGTTTCTATGGCAATCTCAATGGGAAGCCTGCCGGATATCATGGTTGTATCAAGTCAGGATGAGGTTGAACAGTTAGTGGGAGCAGGACTTATAGAGGACCTTACAGAAAGCTACAATAACTGTATAAGTGACAGAATAAGAAAAATGTATGAAAGCTATGGCGATTCACTTAAGGATATGGTTACATACGATGGAAAGATAATGGCACTGCCGGAGACTAATATAACAGATGGACCTAATCTTGTGTGGTTAAGAAAAGACTGGATGGATAAGCTTGGATTGTCAGAGCCACACACTATTGATGATGTTGTTAATATAGTGAAGCATTTTATATCAGAAGACCCTGGAAATAATGGCGAGGATGCGTCCGGAAAACCTAATACAGTGGGGCTTGCAGTGGATACAGATGTGACAGGTGAATGTGGTTACAGCAGTGAATTTCTGCTGGATATAATATTTGCCTGCTTTGGAGCGTATCCAAAGCAGTGGATAATGAACGATGATGGTGAGATTGTATATGGTTCGGTTACAGATGAGGCAAAAGAAGCACTTTCGTATATAAACAGTCTGTATAATCAGGGGGTTATAGATAATGATTTTCTTCTGAGAACATCAACCAATATATGTGAGCTTATAGAGAATGGTCTGTGTGGCTCGTTTTTTGGACCATGGTGGGCACCGAATAATCCGCTTGCCAATGCAGTAAGCAGGAATCCGGATGCGAACTGGCAGCCATATTTAATAGCAACGGATTCGGATGGAACAACGAGTTATCACAGCCAGAACCCGTGTTACAAATATGTTGTCGTAAGAAAGGGATATGAACATCCTGAGATTGCAGCAAAGATGATAAGCGTTATGTTTGATAAAGTAAGATTTGACTGTACAGACTCAGAAGAATTCAAGAATTACTATCAGCTTAATGTTGAACCTACGGCAAGACCTTTATCAATAAATGTTGATTATAATAATGCACTTTCAATATGTTACAGGAATATAGATGCCACAATTTCAGGAAGAAATCATCCTGACAGTCTGGAACTTCTTGAGCGTTCATTTTATGATGCATGCAGTGAATATATTAAGAATGCTAACAAAACAAGTACGCAATGGGCAGCGTATATGTCAAGAATTAAGGCATGCAGTCTGATTGCACAGGATAATATAAAGGTAGTTGACTCGCTTTATTTTAAGACCACAGACACAATGAAGAGCCATTGGTGGAGACTTAAGGCTAAAGAAAAAGAGGCATATTTAAAGATTATAAGCGGAGAAGAAGATATATCTTACTTCGATACATTTGTAAAAGAATGGAATGAACAGGGTGGTCAGATTATTACATCAGAAGTCAGTGAGAGTATGAAATAATTGGCTGTGAAAATATAGTAATATATGATACAATCTTAATTAATGTAAATATATTAACTATGGAGGTTTTATTTTGAAAGAGAGAGAAAAATTCGGCTCGCGACTCGGCTTTATCTTAGTGTCTGCTGGCTGTGCGGTGGGACTTGGTAATGTGTGGAAATTTCCATACATATGCGGGGAAAATGGTGGTGCGGCATTCGTGCTTATCTATCTTGTATTTCTTGCAATTCTTGGATTTCCTATTATGTGTGCGGAGTTCACAGTAGGACGAGGAAGCGGTAAAGGTGCTGCAAGGGCATTTGAAGAACTGGAGACTAAGGGAAGTAAATGGCATCATTTCAAATGGGTATCGGTAGTAGGAAGCTACATATTAATGGCTTTCTATACTATGGTTGCAGGATGGATGCTTTATTATGCATGGCGTGAGGCAAGTGGTTCGTTAGCAGGTTTAGAGCCAGATGAGGTTTCAGGTGCATTTGGAACTATGCTTTCACAGCCAGGTACAATGACAATCTGGATGATTGTTTCAGTTTTACTTTCGTTTGGTGTATGTGTATTAGGGTTACAGAAGGGCGTTGAGAAGATTACTAAGGTTATGATGTTGCTTCTCCTTGTCCTTATTGTGGTACTGGCAGTTCATTCACTTGTGCTTCCTAATGCATCAGAAGGTGTTAAATTCTATATGGTGCCTAATCTTGATTCTATTAAATCAAGAGGTTTAGGACCGGTTATATTTGATGCCATGACACATGCATTCTTTACACTTAGTGTAGGTATTGGTGCAATGGAGATATTCGGAAGCTACTTAAAGAAAGACAGAACAATAGGTGGAGAGGCTGTTAACATCATTCTGCTTGATACATTTGTTGCTCTTATGGCAGGATTCATAATTATTCCTGCATGCTTTGCATATGGTGTTGCTCCGGGTGCCGGTCCATCACTTTTATTTATAACACTGCCTAACATATTTAATCATATGGCAGGAGGAAGAATATGGGGAACAGCATTCTTTGTATTCATGTCATTTGCAGCATTATCAACTGTAATTGCTGTATTTGAGAACATTATTGCTTTTTATATTGATCTTAAGGGATTTTCAAGGAAAAAGGTTGTTGCAGGTAATGTTATATTCATGATACTGCTTTCACTTCCTGCTGTATTAGGTTTTAACAAACTTGCAGCTTTCCAGCCTATTGGTCCGGGAAGTTCAATTATGGATCTTGAGGATTTCCTTGTTTCATATAATCTGCTTCCTCTCGGAAGCATGATATTTGTATTATTCTGTACCAAGAAGAACGGCTGGGGATGGGAAGGCTTCAGAAAAGAAGCTAATGAGGGAAAAGGACCTAAGCTTCCTGACTGGTTAAGATTCTATATGAGTTACATACTTCCGGCTATTATAGTGGTTGTATACCTTAAGGGTTATTATGATACATTTAAACCAATGGGAACAGGTTATCTTGTTGGCTGGATGTTATTTGCGTGTGTATTGCTTCTTGCAATATTCGGAATTGCTAATTATAAGAAGAAAGATGCGTAAGCTATGACTAAGAAAGAACTTGCTTTAGAGGTTATCAGAAGATTAAAGGCAGAATATCAGGATTCGGAGTGCAGTCTTGATTACGATGATGCCTGGAAACTGCTTGTAAGCGTAAGACTTGCTGCACAATGTACTGATGCAAGAGTAAATGTTGTGGTTAAGGGGCTGTATGAGGAATATCCTGATATAGCCTCAATTGCTGCAGCATCTCCAGAAGAGATTGAAAAGATTATAAAACCATGCGGACTTGGAAAAAGCAAAGCAAGGGATATATGTGCATGTATGCGCATGCTTCATGAACAGTATAATGATAAAGTTCCTGACAGCATGGAAGAATTATTAAAGCTTCCTGGAGTTGGAAGGAAGAGTGCCAATCTTATTATGGGTGATGTGTTCGGAAAGCCGGCAATTGTTACAGATACACACTGTATAAGGCTTTGTAACAGAATAGGTCTTGTAAAAGACGAGAAAGAGCCTAAGAAGGTTGAGATGGCATTGTGGAAGATAGTCCCGCCAGAAGAAGGAAGTGGATTATGCCACCGGTTTGTAGACCACGGAAGAGAGGTATGTACGGCGCGTACTACGCCACACTGTGAAAGATGCTGCCTTAATGATATATGTAAGAAAAATGGGATAAAAGTGTGATTGAATATGCATTTTTATTATGGTAGTATTTTATTGTGGTTCATACTAATGAACAAAATGTATGGGAGGGGAACATGGAATTAAAAGAATTAATTAAATACGCAAGAGATAACAGGTGTTCAGATCTGCATATTACTGCAGGAGAAGCGGTTGCGGTAAGAAAATATGGTGAACTTGAGCTTCTTGATATAACACCTTCGATAGAAGAAACAGAAGAGATGATATTCTCAATTCTTGGTGATGAAGATATACAGAATGTTCAGGCAGGAAAAGATATTGACGTGGCATCTACTGATGAGTCTGGTGGACGATTAAGAATTAATATATATCATCAGAGAAGAAATCTTGCAGCAAGTATCCGTCTTCTGGATTCTGTTATACCGTCGTTTGAAGAATTGGGACATTCAGGAAAACTTTTTTCTAAGCTTGTTGAGAAAAGGTCTGGTCTTATTCTTGTAACAGGTCCTACAGGAAGTGGTAAGTCTACAACACTTGCAGCTATGATTGATTATATTAACAACAATATGTCAAGACATATTATAACAGTAGAAGATCCTATAGAGTATGTATATGGGTTTAAGAAATCTATGATACATCAGAGACAGGTAGGAAGAGATGTACCTGATTTTGCGACAGCACTTCGTTCAGCACTTCGTGAAGACCCGGATGTTATTCTTGTAGGAGAGATGAGAGATTATGAGACTATCAATGCAGCAATTACAGCTGCTGAAACAGGACATCTTGTATTATCAACACTTCATACAAGAAGCGCTACACAGACAGTTGAGCGTATAATCAGTGCATGCCCTATTGAGGCGCAGTCTGCACTTATAATACAGATTGCATCTGTATTAACTGGAGTTATAACACAGACACTTGTACCTCGTGCAGAGCAGGAAGGACGAATTGCTGCAACAGAGATTATGCTTAATAATACAGCAGTATCTAATCTTATTAAAGAGAAGAAGACTAATCAGATTCAGACCGTTCTTCAGTCAAATATGCAGACAGGTATGCACACAATGAACTATTCGCTTGCTAATCTTGTTAAGACAAGAGTTATTTCAAGGGATGTAGCTTTGAAGTTTTCAGAGAATCCAACTGAACTTGCTAAAAGTATATAATAGTAACTTGTAGTGCTATGCAGTTTTAAAACTTTGCGAATAGTGTACAAAATACAGAACAACAAAAAATCATTTGAAAATAAAGCCATTCTACTGTATTATAGGGTTAGATTTATTACGGATAACACTATAGTACGGCTGAAAGGCTTTTTTTATGAAAAGAATTAAATTAGTTAACAGGATTTTTTACTGTATATTTTTATTAGGATTTCTGCTTTTTATGGCTTCAGGATTTATATTCAGCACTGTAGATAAGGTGACACCGGCAGATAAAAGAACGAGTGTCGTAGTTAAACCAGAGGATACAAGATATATTGGAGATGACACAATTGAATATCATGTGAAGATTAGAGCAAGTGCAGGAAATAATAATGCACTGGCATTTGTAAGCAGGCATCAGGAAGTAGAAGTATATGCAGGTGGAAGACTTATATATTATATAAAAGCACATAGGTCTGTATATGGAACAACCACTGGAACTAATTATACGATTGTGAACATTCCACCATATACAACAGATATAATCGTAAGGCTTACTAATGTATATGCTGGTCATAAGATAAGAGGAACAACATTTGAATATGGTGACGAGACAAAACTTATAAAAGAGCTTATTGCGAAATCACTGCCATCAGCAGTACTTAGTTCGTTTATAATAATAGTTGGATTTGCTATGATTATATTATGGATTTTCTGCAGAAAGAAGATTGCACAGACACAAGCACTGTTTTATTTTGGTATATTTGCAATGATTATAGGTGCATGGGCTCTTAATGAGACTGATATTGCAACAATTCTTGTGGAGAACAGGAAGATAGGTTCACTGATAGGGTATGTACTGCTAATGATGATACCTATTCCTTTTATGCAGGCAGAGAAGAATTTTTTCCAGATAGGGAAAAGTGCTGCGAATAATATCTTGTGCGCCATATATGCTGCAACAGCTGTAATACTGCTTGTATGTCATATGACAGGTGTGTGGGAGTTTAAGAACAGCGTGTACATTATACATATGATGCTTGTTATGTCACTTGTATATTTCTGTACAGTTCTTATTAAAAGAGTATGGGTTAAAGGCTTTGACAGGAAAGTAAAGTCTAATATTATAGGTGCGGCTGCACTTGGAATTTCTATGATTGTTGATCTTATTGCATATTATAAGGGAATGCAGCAGACAGATCTTATAGGAAAACTGGGTATTCTTATATTTATTATTGTGCTTGGTTATGAGAGCATATCAGAAGCATTTGAGAAGATTAAAGAAGGCCAGAAGGTGGATTTCTACAAAGAGATGGCTGTAACTGATACTATGACAGGGGTTTATAATCGCTTTGCATTTGAAGAGTGGGAACAGGAAACTTCTGATTATGAAGGGTATTCTATAGTGACATTTGACCTTAATAACCTTAAGTGGTGTAATGATAATCTGGGGCATGCAGCAGGAGATGCCTATATACAGGCATCAGCCAGAATTATTAAAGAGATATTTGGCAGACATGGTAAATGTTATCGTATAGGTGGGGATGAATTCTGTACTGTAATTAATCAGAAGCAAAAAAGCTTTGATATTGGAAGACATGTAAAGCAGCTAAGGGAACTTGAAAAGTATACTGAAGAAGAACTTGGAATCAAAGACCTTAATGTGCAGATTGCATGTGGTTATGCTGAATATGATATAAAGACAGATAAGAACTTTGAAGATACAAGAAGCAGAGCAGATAAGAGAATGTATGAAAGTAAGAGAAGATTGAAAAGAGAGTGATATATGGATAAATACGGAATTTTAAAGCATTATTTTGGGTATGATTCATTTCGTCCGGGTCAGGAAAAGTTAGTTGATGCTATTCTTGCAGGGCAGGATGTGTTAGGAATTATGCCTACAGGTGCGGGAAAATCATTATGTTATCAGGTGCCGGCATTGTTAATGTCCGGCATTACTCTTGTTGTCTCACCGCTTATATCGCTTATGAAGGATCAGGTTGGAGCGCTTAATCAGGCTGGGGTACATGCAGCTTATATTAATAGTTCACTGACAGATAACCAGATAGCTAAGGCACTCGCATTTGCAAAGCAGGGACGGTATAAAATTATATATGTTGCACCTGAAAGGCTGGAAACATGGGGCTTTATTGACTTCGCCACGCATGTAGAGATATCTATGATTACCGTAGATGAAGCTCATTGTATATCACAGTGGGGACAGGATTTCAGACCAAGTTATCTGAATATATTGTCGTTTGTTAAGAAGCTGGCGAGGCGCCCAATAATAAGTGCATTTACAGCTACAGCGACAAGCAAAGTAAGAGATGATATATTGCAGATTCTTTCTCTCGAAAGACCGGTAATACTCACTACAGGTTTTGACAGAAGCAATCTGACATTCAAGGTCAAGCATATTAAGGACAAGGATTCATATATACTTGATTACCTTGTAAGCCACAGACAGGATAGTGGGATTATATACTGTGCTACAAGAAAAAATGTTGAAAAAGTCTATGACATGCTTAATGCTAACGGACTTTCTGTGACTAAGTATCATGCGGGTCTCTCAGCAGAAGAAAGAAAAGAGAATCAGGATTCATTTATATATGATATCAAGCCGGTTGTTGTTGCAACTAATGCATTTGGAATGGGAATTGACAAGTCAAATGTAAGATTTGTAATTCATTATAATATGCCGCAGTGTATAGAGAATTATTATCAGGAGGCTGGACGTGCCGGAAGAGATGGAGAGGATTCAGAATGCGTACTGTTGTATTCTCCACAGGATATTATGATAAATAAGTTTTTCATAGAACACAGAGAGCCTAATCCTGATATGGATGCAGAAGAACAGGCACGGCTTATGATTCTTGATAAAAGAAGGCTTAATGCAATGGTCGATTACTGCAAGACATCAGGCTGTTTAAGAGAGTATATACTTAAATATTTTGGAGAAAGGCCAGACAATCCAAAGGGTGGACGATACAACTGCCATAACTGTTCTAACTGTGTTATTGATGAGGCAGAACAAGAAGCAGACGAGGCTTATATGTATCCGGGAAACCGTTTCAGTGCACCTGTATCAAGGAATGCTGCAATGGTGGCAGACAGAATGAAGCGTTCTGCTGCTGCTGCAAAATCAGCATATGCAACGCCCAAGTCAAAGAAGCCGGAGGATGCACTTAATGACAGAGGTGTTATGTTGTTTAACAGACTGCGTGAGTTAAGAAAACAGATAGCTGTTTCAGTAGGTGTTCCGCCATATGTAATATTTTCAGACAGGACGCTTATAGATATGTGTCTTAAAGTTCCGTTTAATGAGGAAGAAATGCTGTCAGTAAGCGGTGTCGGTGAGAATAAATATGAGCGCTATGGCAAGGTGTTTATGGATGAAATATATGATTTTCTCGATGGTATGAAGCAGAATCTGGCAAGATGAGAAAATGTGCTTATGGACATTATTTTGCGAGATGAGATTACAGATGTTAATTGTATGAAATTATATGGCTTCAAATCAGAAGAATGAATGGGAGATATGAATGAAGAATTATAAGATGATAATTACTTATGATGGTACAAGGTATTATGGCTGGGAACATCAGCCGACTACTGATATGACAATTCAGGGCAAGTTAGAATCAGTGCTTTCTGCCATGACAGGAACTGAGGTTGAGGTTATAGGTGCAGGAAGAACAGATGCCGGAGTGCATGCAAAGGGAATGGTAGCCAATGCGCATATGGAAACTAAGATGAAGGAAGAAGAGATATGCGATTATATGAACAGATATCTTCCAGAAGATATCTGTGTGCAGGAGGTCCGTGTTGCATCTGACAGATTTCACAGCCGTTACAATGCGCAGGGGAAAACTTACTGCTATACATGTTATGTTGGGGATAAAAAGCCTGTATTTAACAGAAAATATGTCAATATAATTGAGGGTAAGCTGGACGTTGAAGCTATGAAGAGGGCAGCAGACATACTTACTGGAGAACATGATTTTGCATCATTTTGTGGCAATCCCAAGATGAAGAAATCGACAGTCCGTGAGATTTATTCAATAGATGTTTCTTTAAAGGGTTCATTCCTTAATCTTACATATCATGGAAGCGGATTCCTACAGTATATGGTAAGAATATTAAGTGGTACACTTCTTGAAGTTGGACAGGGAAAGAGAACACCAGAGAGTATGCATCAACTTTTAGAGGAGAGAAACAGAAGCCTTGCAGGTGCAACTGCACCGGCGAAGGGACTGTGTCTTCTGAAGGTTGACTACTCGAAGGAGGCTTGATAGACCGGACGCCGTACAGTAGCTGTGGGAGGGTGTGTGGTGTCCTTAGGCATCTGCCCTCAGGATTCTTATGTCTAGTGAAACTAAATGCCGCAATCTGCTGAGTTTTTTATGTGGCTTGTAATCAAACGCGCTTCGCTTGAACGAGATTACAAGCCACAATCTTTAGCAGATTGCGGCATTAACTTTCACACGACATAGGAATATTCGGGCATCTGCCTAAGGACACCACACACCTATCCCACAGCATACTGTACGGCTGACTTTTTCTTCACCAAGTAGTCAGCCTCCGGACGAATGCTCGCCTGCGGCATTGCATTCTGAGTGGGGATATGTTTGTTTTGATGGACTTGAACAAAATTTTTCATAACTTTTTGCATATAGTACAGGGATTTATTGAAGATAATGCAGAAGAAATATGGAATGAACATATGGGAATACCAATAGAGATGTAATGTATACTGTACTGCATGTCTGCACTTATTTTGGCTGCCTAGTAGAGGGGTGGTGGCTTTGAGATTGGGAGATGTTATGCAAGACCGATTTATGCCGAACCGTGTGTAAGTTAATGCCGTTATATACAAAAAGTGCTGTGTAAAAATCTCGTTCAAGCGAAGCGCGTTTGATTTTTACACAGCTAAAAGACATTGTATATGACGGCATTTACTTACACTAGGTGCAGGCATCCATGAGGGCTTGTATAACATCTCCCTATCTCAATGCCCACCTTTGTACTAATTAAAGCACCTTCGACAAGAAATCCTTCAATCTCTCACTCTGAGGATTGCCAAAGAATTCTTCAGGAGCCCCCTCTTCATTGATGACACCATCGTAGAAGAACATGCATCTGTTGGCAACTTCTTTTGCAAATCCCATCTCATGAGTTACGACAATCATTGTCATTCCTGATGCGGCAAGTTCCTTCATAATTGCGAGAACCTCACCAACCATTTCAGGATCAAGTGCTGATGTCGGCTCGTCGAAAAGCATTATCTCAGGATTCATTGCGAGTGCCCTTGCGATAGCAACTCTCTGCTTCTGACCACCACTTAACTGGTTAGGATAAGCATCGGCTTTGTCAGAAAGTCCCACTCTTGCAAGAAGCTCATCAGCCTTCTTATCAGCGTCCTCCTTGCTCATAAGTCCCAGCTTAGTAGGAGCAAGTGTTATATTTCTTCTTATAGTCATATTAGGGAAAAGGTTAAAATGCTGGAACACCATTCCTATTTTCTCTCTTAATTCATCCACATTTACGCTTTTATCTGTAAGATCCTGTTCATGGAATAATACATGACCTTCTGTAGGAGTTTCAAGAAGGTTAAGTGAACGTAAAAATGTTGATTTACCGCAGCCGGATGGTCCGATAATTGCAATAACCTCTCCTTTGCGGACTGTTGTATTGATAGATTCTAATACAACATGGTCGCCAAAAGATTTCTTCAGATCTTTAACTTCAAGTATGATTTCGTTAGTATTATCGCTCATTGCTTCTTAACCTCCTCTCAAGTTTCTTAACAAGCTGTGAAAGTCCCATAACCATTACAAGGTAGATGATGGCAACCCCGATAAGTGGAAGCATTGAATCATAAGTTATGCTTCGAATAATATCGCCGCCTCTTGTAAGGTCGTTAAGACCGATGTAACCGCTGATAGATGTTTCCTTTAACAGAACAATGAACTCATTAGCAAGTGCTGGAAGAACATTCTTGAATGCCTGTGGAAGAATAACACTTATCATAGTTGTTTTATAAGAAAGACCAAGACTTCGTGCTGCTTCAAACTGTCCGTTATCAATAGACATAATACCTGAACGGAATATTTCGGCAACATAAGCACCTGAGTTGATACCAAATGCAAGTATCGCAACAATAAGCTTGTCAATATGTACAGAACTGAATATTACATAGTAGATAATAAGCAGCTGTACCATAGTTGGTGTTCCTCTGATTACAGTAAGATAAATGTTACAAATAAAGTTAAGAATCTTCATGTGTCCTGTTTTATCATGGTTAGAACGGACAACTGCAATAAGGAAACCAATAACAACACCCATAAGTGCTGCAAAGAATGCAATAATTACTGTGTTTAACAGACCCTTAAGAAGATAAGTGTATCTTGCTTCTTTGATGAAGTCTGTCTTAAACTTCTCGGCAAAGCTCATGCCTGATGCAGACGCATTGTCGTCACGTACAATAATAACCTGCTTAGAAGTTGTATAAGTAGTTGTGAAATCGATATTTTTCTTACGCTCATCTGTAACTGTTATACCAGCCATACCAAAATCGGCTTTACCAGAAGATACAGCAGTAATAATTGAATCGAATTCCATATCCTCAATCTTTAAATTCATGCCGAGGTAATCAGCAATAGCCTGTGCAATATCAGCGTCAATACCGATAATAGAGCCGCCTTCATAGTACTCGTATGGCTTAAAGTAAGCATTTGTAGCCATAATAAGAGTTCCGTTAGTCCGGCTTACACCTTCTGGAGACTTGTAACCTGAAAATGTAGCATTATCGCCAACATAATCATCAATAAGCTTCTGGATAGTTCCATCTGCCATAAGTACTTCAATAGCTTCATTGAGCTTTGCAGTAAGGGAACTGCCCTTTGCAACACAGATGGCATAATCCTCATTTGCAAATTCTTCTTCGAGAATTGTAAGGTCTGGATTAGTTTTAACAAATGCTAAGGCAGGCTGTTCATCAATAACAACAGCATCAGCTTTACCCTGCTTTAAAGCCTGTATAGCATCAGAACCTTTGTTGTATCTTGATACGGTTGTGCCTGAACCGTCAGTTTCGTAATCACTTACGAGAGTATCACCAGTTGTTCCTAACTGAACACCAATAGTCTTGCCTGCAAGGTCATCTACAGAAAATACTGTGTTCTTAATCTTCTTGCCCTGACATGAAGTAAGAAGAACAGAAGAGAACAAGAGAGTGAGGGCCGCAAAAACCAAAAGGAATCTCGACCTGTACTTTTTAAAATTCATTAGTAACTCCTTTCTATGCGAGCTGTGTGTAAAACAGTTCAATATAATATATTTCATTAATTATACACACATAGTGGGGAAATTAGCAATTAAAATATTTGCGATGGAAGAAAATATGTACATGGGAACAGCCGCCAGGCAGGCGTCTGTTCCCACAGGTTGAAGTTATCAGTTAGTCTTGCTGCATATGCCATTGCAAGATCCGGCGCAAGCACCAGAGGAAGTCTGGCTGCTATTGCCATTGTTACAAACGTTCTGGCAGGCTGTGCTGTTAGTGTTGAGAGTGTCGGTGCAGTCATTCATGCAAGGCTTCTTGCAGTCTTTTTTTAAGTTACCTTCACATGAAGGTGGGCTTAAATCGAGAGGTTTGATGGCTCTGTCTAAGAGGTTGCCGCAAACGAACTTGATGCAGTCAGATTCTTCACCGGAAACAATGCTGCCCTTAGGCGTTGAGATTCTGCCGGCACTTGTTACGCGGTATCCACAGAAGTAAAGGCTCTGTAAGATGAGAGTAAGACCTACAGTAACCTCATCATCTGTAGTATCAAGACCTAAAAGCTTAGGTATTGCATAGAGGTTGAGTCCCTGGGTTACAACATTGTCAGATGATAAGAAACCTATACTGTTAAGTGCAGGCGTATAAACAGGTGGAGTTGCGTTATTTGAGTTGTAGGAAACTCCGTAAGGAGCGAATATTTCAAGGGTCACAGATGTCGGATTGGTGTCTTCATCATAAGTTGCAGCAGTAGTTGAGTTAGGAAGGTAGACTGCCGTTGGGGTAAGAGTTGCTAATGCCCTGCATGACTCATCATAAAGTGTTACTGCAAATGTTACAGTAAGGTTGGTAAGTTTCACAGAGTAGCAGTTAGGCCTTCCGGCTATCTGGGTGATTTCAACATTTTCATCACCATAAGTGTAGGTTATATCTATAACACTGACTGATGCGTTGGTAGCTGTTGGATAAGTCGTTGAAATATCTGTGCCGACAGCGAATGTGGTACACAGATTAATACCTATCTCGTCATAGATAAGAGGGGCAAGAATACTGAGTTCATCGGGTGAACCGCATATCGGGTTCGTGCATACATCAAAGCAGCCATTAGGCATGTTCTGCACAATATTGCTTACAATGCGGGTAGAACCACATTTGCTGCATTTACATTTAGCCATTATCTTTTCCTTCTTCGTTTCTTTACTACATTATATGTTCTATCTACATTCGCGTGACCATATAATAATGTAAAAACGGGAGTGTCCTTTTATGGCAAATGTATACACAGCAGGCAGCGACAGACGACTTATAATCTATAGCATATCACGATATATATTTTTGAGAACGGCGTACATAGACGGTATAGAGCGCCCGATAATGCTTGCGTCAGACTTTCTGGACGGACTTTCAGATGTGGTGCTGGGAGACACAATATATTATGCATATCAGAACCAGAACGGAGATATTCTTGTTAAAAATGTGATGAACAACGAAGCACTTTTTCGTGTGAAAAGCAGTGAGAACCCAGATATGCACTGTCCACAGCTTGTAGTAAATAAAGACAGGTTAATGCTGTTTTATATGGTGACAAACCCGCTTACGGACAGACTGTCGCTGCGAGCTGTCTACCCACTGGAAGAAGGTGACAGTCTTAATATTCCTGTTGATTGTGAAAATGTTGATATGTATGAAGTGTTTGGAATGCAGGGAAAAGCATTTTTGTATGTAGACAGTTTCTACGAAATAACATCAGATGGGAAATTCATTAAATGTCAGGATACAGACATGCTGATGCAGAATGAACAGAAAATATCAGAGTACGAAAACCAGCTTAATACATATATGCAGGAAAACAGACAGGCAATACAGACAATAAGCCAGCTTGAGGCAACAATAGAAAGTGTAAAGGCACAGTATAATGAACTTATGGAGACAGCGATTGCGTATAGGGATGAGGCAATAAAGTGGCGCAGTAAGTTTATATAAATTACTTGAAATCTTCCTCCATAATTGCGATAATAATACAAATGGAGGAATTATGGATAACAGGAAGCTAAACAGAAGGAATTTTTTACTATTATTATTTGTTGTGGCGGCATGTATTATGGGAGGCCGCTCTATATTTGGGTTCTTTGCACTGCTTACAGGATATGAGACTGCGGCAACGGAAGTATCTGCAATTGCAGCTTCTGAGATGTATATGATGTTTCTTTTATTTCTTGTATGTATAATAGGAGGCATTGTTATGAGCTGTCTTAGTAAAGCTAAGGTGAGCAGGACATTTTTCTTAATACGCAATGCTGTGCTGGTTGTGGCACTTGTGCTTGGCAATATGTCTTTTCCTAATATAACAATCATGAGTACAGTTGTTATGTCTAAGTATATAGGCGATGCTGGAATGTATGATTTTGCAATGAGTTCACCACTTCTTGTGTCAGCGTTAAGACAGCCATATCTGTTCTATACATACATGGTAGCAGAGGGACTTATGATTATTCTTGCGTGTGTCACAGTGTATAAGTATATTGTGGACAAGAAAAAGAACAGTAATTATAATAATATGTACATGTAAATGTGTCTGCTGCACTAATAAGGTGTGGCAGACAATTTTTGCGCAGTTAACAGATGCGCTTAATATGCCGGTTTATATGCGGGAGATAATAAAATGAAAGTAATGACACCACATTATTATAAGGATTTCCGATGCATTGCAGGAGCCTGTACAGATACATGCTGTGCCGGGTGGGATGTTGATGTTGATAAGAATTCTTACAAATATTATAAAACAGTTAAAGGTGCTTTTGGAAAGCGCCTGAAGAGTGTAATGGTACCATCACAGGACGGAGAATGTACATTTACACTGAAAGAAGGAGGACGCTGTCCTTTCCTTAATGATGATAATCTGTGCGATTTATATATAGAACTTGGAGAGGATAAGCTGTGTGAAACATGTGCAGAGTTTCCAAGATTTATTAATGATTATGGCAATATAAGAGAGATTGGCATAGCACCCTCGTGTAAGACGGCTGGTGAGCTGATGTTTTCTTACAAAGATGAACTTACATTTGATACGGTTGAGGATAACAGCCTTACGCCGGAGCCTAATGATATAGATGCATATACATATATGCAGCTTCGGCAGGCAAGAATAGTGGCATTTGGAATAATATCAGACAGGGATATAAGTATATTTGAGAGACTGATGCTCTACCTTAATTATGCAAAGCGTATCCAGAAGCATCTTGATGCTGAAAGGGACGAGCTTATAGCTGGTGTTGCAAAGCGGTTCTGTGGAGCTGATTACAGAGAGGAGCTGCTTGACAGACTAAAAAGCCGGGATGAGAAGCTGCATGGCAAAAGGCTGATAAAGGGATTGAGACATTTCTTTGATGACTTTAAAGGAATGGAGGTAATCAATCCTGACTGGAATATTCATGTGGCGAGAGTAAAACAGTTCCTAGACGGGCTGGCGGATGATTCTGGGCTTGCAGCGGTAATGAAAACTTACCATGCGGGAAGTGAAGCATTTGCACATGAATATGAGCAGCTTGCAATGTACTATGTGTATAGATACATGCTTGACGCAGTGAATGATTACGATGTCCTTCTTAAAGCAAAGAATGCGGTTATAGGCATACTTGCAGTGGACATTATGGCAGCAGCTAATCATGCGTCCGGATGTACGCCTGATTTTACAATGCGCGTTGATATAGCGCATCTGTATTCAAGACAGTTTGAACATTCATATTACAATTATGAAGTTTATAGAGAGTACTTTGGCACTAAGAGATGCTATTCGTATGAGTTTCTTATGGATGCTTTAGTGTCACTGAATTAACGGAGGAAGATTTCTTATGAAAATGATTATGAGATTCCTTAAGGATTACAAAAAGGAATGTGTTCTGGCACCGCTTTTTAAGATGCTTGAGGCGATATTTGAGCTGTTTGTGCCGTTGGTAGTATCATCAGTTATCGATAAGGGTATTGTTAATGCAGACAAGGGATACATTATGCAGATGTGTCTTATGCTTATACTTCTTGCAATCATAGGACTTGTATGTGCCATCACAGCACAGTATTTCAGTGCTAAGGCTGCAGTTGGTGCAGCAACAGGAATGAGACACAGTTTATTTGCACATATCCAGACATTCTCATTCACAGAGATGGATACACTTGGTACATCGACACTTGTAACAAGAATGACAAGTGATATTAATCAGGTACAGAATGGTATCAACATGGTACTGCGACTGTTCCTTCGTTCACCATTTATTGTATTTGGTGCGATGATTATGGCATTTACTATTGATGTGAAGGCAGCACTTGTATTCGTTGCGGCAATCCCGGTACTTGCACTTATCGTATTCGGTATCATGCTTGCAACAAGACCTATGTACAAAAATGTACAGTCAGGACTTGATAAGATTCTTGGAATAACAAGAGAGAACCTTACCGGTGTGAGAGTTATCAGAGCATTCAATAAGGAACAGGATGAGGTTAAGCGTTTCAAAAACGATAACGAAAGCCTTAACAGATTGCAGAAATTCGTTGGTAAGATATCAGGACTTATGAATCCGCTTACTTATGTTGTTGTAAATGTATCAATAATTGCACTTATATGGATTGGTGGAGTAAGAGTTAACGCCGGTGCGCTTACACAGGGACAGGTCGTTGCACTTTACAATTATATGTCACAGATATTAGTTGAACTTATCAAGCTTGCCAATCTTATCATTACAATAACTAAGGCACTTGCATGTGCAGGAAGAATTGAGTCTGTATTCGATGTAACATCTGGAATGGCAGATGGCAGCGTTAAGGAAGCTGTAGCTAAGGAAGAACAGCCAGGTGTTGAATTTAAGAATGTTTCACTTACATACAGTGGTTCAGGTGCACCTTCAGTTGAAGGAATTAATTTCAAGGCTATGAAAGGCCAGACAATCGGTGTTATAGGTGGCACAGGTTCAGGTAAATCCAGTCTTGTTAATCTTATCCCGAGACTGTATGACGCTACACAGGGTGAAGTACTTGTTGATGGTGTAAATGTTAAAGATTATGATATTGAGGCTTTAAGAAATAAGGTCGGTATCGTCATGCAGAAAGCAGTACTTTTTAAAGGTACTATAAGAGAGAATATGTGGATGGGAAAGAAGGGCGCTACTGATGAGCAGATAGATGAAGCACTTGAGATTTCACAGTCTAAGGAATTCGTAGATTCTAAGCAGGGACGTCTGGATTATGTTATAGAGCAGGGAGGTAAGAACCTTTCAGGTGGACAGAGACAGAGACTTACTATTGCAAGAGCAATCGTAAGAAAGCCGGATGTGCTTATTCTTGATGACAGTGCATCAGCTCTTGATTTTGCAACTGATGCAGCACTTCGAAAAGCTATAAGGGGAATGAACAATTCTCCTACTGTGTTCATAGTTTCACAGAGAGCGGCATCACTTATGTATGCTGATCTCATTATCGTATTAGATGACGGACAGGTTGCAGGAATGGGAACACATGACGAGCTTCTTGCAAATTGTGAGGTTTATAAGGAGATATATGAATCACAGTTTAAGAAAGCAGATTCAGAAGGGGGTGTAGCATAATGAAGAAGAATAAATCAACATTTGTAAAACTCCTTAAAAGAATTAAGAAGCACAGCTTTTTCATAATATTATCGCTTATTATGGCGGCAGTAACAGTTGCAACAACACTTTATGTGCCAATCCTTGTCGGACGTGGAATTGACTGCATTATCGGTGTGGATAATGTGGATTTTGCAAAGATTGTGAATATACTTATTCAAATCGGAATATTTGTTGGAATTACAGCACTTTCACAGTGGCTTATGAACATATGTAACAACAGAATCACATATGAAGTAACCAGAGACATTAGAAATGAGGCTATAGAGAAAATTCAGGTTCTTCCACTAAAATACATTGACGGACATTCATATGGTGAGATTGTGAGTCGTGTAATTGCTGATGTTGACCAGTTTGCAGATGGTCTGCTTATGGGATTCACACAGTTCTTTACAGGTGTCATGACTATACTTGGAACACTTATATTTATGATTACAATCAATGCTAAGATTACACTTGCTGTTGTTGTTATCACGCCACTTTCGTTTTTAGTTGCAAGCTTTATTGCCAAGAAGACCTTCAGCATGTTCAAACTTCAGTCTGAGACAAGAGGTGAACAGACAGCACTTATTGATGAAATGATTGGCGGACAGAAGGTAGTTAAGGCTTACGGCTATGAAGATGAGGCGGTAAGAAAATTTGATGAGATTAATGAAAGGCTTCAGAAGTATTCCTTAAAGGCAATCTTCTTCTCATCTATTACTAACCCTTCAACAAGATTCGTAAACAGCCTTGTATATGCGAGCGTTGCGATTGTTGGTGCATTTTCAGCTATCAATGGCGGTATCACAGTTGGCCAGTTATCAAGCTTTTTAAGTTATGCCAACCAGTATACTAAACCTTTTAACGAGATATCAGGCGTTGTCACAGAGCTTCAGAACGCTCTTGCCTGTGCAGCCAGAATATTTGAACTTATTGAAGAAGACCCTGAGATTCCTGATGCTAAAGACGCAAGGGTTGTTGAAGAGGTTGACGGAACAGTTGATCTTAATGATGTATGCTTTTCCTATGTACCTGACAGGAAGCTTATTGAGAACTTCAATCTTCATGTCAAGAAGGGACAGAGAATAGCGATTGTCGGACCTACGGGTTGTGGAAAGACAACAGTTATTAATCTTCTTATGAGATTCTATGATGTTAACAGCGGAAGCATTGATGTGTCAGGAACTGATATAAGACAGATGACCAGAAAGTCTTTAAGACAGGGCTTTGGTATGGTTCTTCAGGAGACATGGCTAAAGTCAGGAACTATAAGAGAGAATATTGTTATGGGTAAGCCGGATGCTACAGAGGAAGAGATTATTGCTGCAGCAAAGGCAGCACATTCATATGGATTCATTAAGAGAATGTCTAATGGATTCGACACAGTTATAGGCGAGGATGGCGGAAGCCTTTCACAGGGGCAGAAGCAGCTTTTATGTATAACAAGAATTATGCTTGCAAAGCCGCCAATGCTTATTCTTGATGAGGCTACATCTTCTATTGATACAAGAACAGAGATAAAGATACAGAATGCATTTGCAAAGCTGATGGAGGGAAGAACAAGCTTTATTGTAGCCCACAGACTTTCAACTATCCAGTCTGCGGATGTTATTCTTGTTATGAAAGACGGACATATTATAGAGCAGGGTAATCATGAAGAATTACTGGCTAAGAACGGATTCTATCACAAGCTGTATTACAGCCAGTTTGATACAACAGCCCAGAATTAATGTGGAGATATATGTATGTTTATAGACTCGGAGAATATTAGAAAATCATATGGCAGGAAAACGACAGTGCTTAACGGCGCTTCGTTTCATGCTGCCAGCGGAGAGTATATTGCCATAGTCGGTGCCAACGGCTGTGGCAAATCTACTCTTCTGGAGATACTGGCAGGAAGTCTTAAGGCAGATGGAGGAAGTCTTAAGATAGATGGCACAGATGCATTTGCAGATGCGTTGGTGTTTCAGAAATATATTGGTTTTGTGCCGCAGGAGAATCCACTTATGGAGAAGCTGTCGGCAAGGGATAATCTTAAATTCTGGTACTGTGATACAGGAAGAAACATGGACGCAGACTTAAAGGGCGGTGTTCCTGCAGTGTTAGGAGTGTCAGAATATCTTGACAAACGTGTTGATAAGCTGTCGGGAGGCATGAAGAAGCGCTTAAGCATATGCTGTGCACTGGCTAAGAATCCACCCGTACTTATATTAGATGAGCCGGGAGCTTCATTAGATATTGTGTGTAAACAGGATATTATGAATTATCTGTCTGCTTACACGAAAAGCGGAGGTACAGTCATCATAACAAGCCACGAAGAAGGTGAATTAAAGTTTGCTGACAGAATGTATCTTTTAAAGAATGGTAAGCTTAATGAACTTGACCATCCGGTTACCGGTAATGAGCTTTTAGAGATTATTCACAGATAGATTTAATTGGGGGATTAGATGAGAAGGAAACTGGAATTATTAAAATTGCAGATTAAATCCGCATTTTTATCTATACCGAAGATAATTCTGGGTACGATAGTGACGGCAGTGCTTGTTATTGCAATAAGTACATGCATAGGCATTGCAACGGCACAGGACAGCGACATGAGGATGAAGGTTGCTGTTGTGTATCCTGATTATGATGATACAGAAAACTCTGATTCGGCAGATAATAATAAGGAGTTTCGATATATTAAGATGGCATTCAATTATGTCAGTGAGATAGACACAATTAAGAATGTCTGTACATTTGAATATACTGACAGACAGCAGGCTATAGATGGTTTAAGAAATAATTATTATGTTATGGCTATTATTGTGCCGGAGAATATGATAAGTGATATTATGTCGGGCGAGAATACACCTGTTGAGGTTGTGTGTCAGTCAGAGGGGGTTAATAATACTTCGATGATATTCCGAGAGATGGTGAGGGCAGGAGGCTCTGACCTTGCAACTGCAGAAGCGGGGATATATACATTTGACGATTTGTTCAATGGTGTGCTTAAGAATTACAGGGGGCTGCGTGGAACACACGAGAATAAGCTTAATGACATATATCTTTCATATGCGCTTAACAGAAGCATATACTTTAAGACAAGGGATATATCGGTTAAAGAAGGCTTGAGTACAGTACAGTTCTATGTATGCACAGCAATTGTGATGCTGCTTTTACTTAGCACAATAACATGTGCCGGCAATATGAAGGGGGAGAGCAGGTCGCTTGCAAAGAGCCTTAAAGGTGCGGGAATATCAGCATTTGATACCGGAATTGCAAGAACCGCAGGAGTTGGCATTGTGTATATAATGATATTTGAAGTGCTTTTTATTATAATTAATGTAATGAGGCTGGGGGTGCCTGCAATATCAGGAGTTCTGGCAGTTTCGACAGTTGGAGAATTCATTGCTTCCATACTGGGGATTGTGGTGCTTGTGTATGCGGCAGTTTCATTTATAAACTGTATATTCTCAGTAGTTGACGACACGGTGTATTCAGTTATTACGGTGTGTATCCTTGGAATGTCATGCATGTATGCATCCGGATGTATTGTTTCATCAGCATTTCTTGCGCCGGGTGTGAGGGTTATTGGCATGTATCTTCCGACTAACGGCTTATTCACACTTGCATGTCAGATAATCAAGGGAACTGTGGATATTAGTACCATTATGACAAATGTTATGTGGATAATTATATTTCAGGCAGCAGGGGCATTGGCGGTTAAGATAAGGAGAGACAGATAATGAAGAGATTGTTATACTGGCTGTATCTGCTTGTTAAAAGGCAGTTAAAGAATCCTGTGATTGTCGTGGTGCTTATTGCAATGCCTGTTGCAGCGTTAATAATTACGAATACAGCGTCTCTTAAGGAGACAGAGCCTGTAAGGGTTGGGATAGTGCTTGAAGATGACGATAAGATTGCCATAATGACAAGAGATTATCTTGTGAATGGCGATTATTCAGTTCAATTCTACGAAGCAGAGTCGCAGGAAAAGCTTGAGCAGGATATAATGAATAAATACACAGAGTGTGGCTATGTAGTTGGTACCGGGCTTAAGGATAAGCTTGACAGTGGCAGCTACAGAGACATTATAGAGCTTATTATATGCAGGTCAGATTTTGTCCGGCTAATGACTGACGAGATATTCTTTTCTGCTATGTTTAAGGCGTACTCGCCGGAGGTTGCAGTTAATTATGTTAATTCTGTAGACATATTTAAAAAGCATGCAGAAAAGGCAGAGGAAGAGATAAGAAAAGGGTACAGGGAATACATATCCGGAGATGACACATTCAGAATTGATTTTAAGGTGCTAGATGGTGTACAGGATAATGGGACACAGCTTGAAGATAAGACAGGAGAGTTTCCGTTAAGGGCATTACTTATAATTCTTGTATATATAGGCGGACTTTTTGGAATCGTGGAATATTATCTTGATAAGAATTCCGGAACATTTATAACACTGCCTCGTATGTACCGTGTGGCAGGAAAGCCGTTGTATGCATTCATATCATGTGTACTTTTTGCAGTATCAGCAATGTTAACACTTGCGGTGGCAGGACAACTTAAGGGGGCAGCAGATATACTTCATATGGCTGTGTATGTAATAGCAGTTACTTTATTTGCATGGCTTGTGGCAATACCTGTAAGGAGAGCCAATGCAATGATTTCAATAATACCGGTGCTTCTTATAGCGTGTCTTATATTATGTCCGGTATTTATTAATATAACGGCATATGTGCCATTTGCAAAATATATAAGAGCATTGCTGCTTCCGTGGTATATGCTTAAGTAGGAGGATGGGATACGGTGAATAATAAGAAAAAACGTATATTTGACATTATCCAGATTGGCTATGCGGGCGATGTTGCAAGCCGTACAAGTTTTAAGAAATGGTGAGACACTTATTAAATCAGGTGATATAGTATTCGTGTTCTCAAAGCGTTATATGGCAGATGCACAGACAATAAGTGTATAGATGGTGAATGATTATGATGATATTTGTGACAACGACAGATTCATTAACTGATGAAAAGTTATATGAAAAGGCCTATTCGCTTATTCCGGAATACAGGAAAACTAAGGCTGATAAGATGAAAATGCGTGAAAATAAGCTGCAAACCGTGACGGCAGGCCTACTTCTTAATTATGCAGTAGGAAAATGGTCTATAAAAACGGGAGAAAAGGATTATAATACAGATGAAATTCTATATGAGACGGTGGATATTATTTCTGTGATTGAAGCAAATAATCCGTACTTTAATTATGAAATAGCATATAATTCGCAAGGAAAACCTTATTTTTTGTCAAATCGTGAAATTTTTTTCAATATTTCACATTCGTCTAATTATGTAGCGTGCGTGATAGGCGACAGACCGGTAGGAATTGATATTGAAAAAGCCCGCAAAGGTAGACAGAATCTGGCAAAACGCTTCTTTGACATATCTGAAGCAGAATGGATTAAAGAGTGCGATAGTGATCAAAGATTCTTCAGAATATGGACATTAAAAGAGGCTTATGGCAAGGCTACAGGTCAAGGTGTGCTTGACATTTTGGACAAAATAGTTTATAGATTAGAGAAAGGGAAAATGAAAGCATATATGTGCGGACTTCCCCAGAATTTCACTATTGTAGAAAAGGAATTTGATGGATTCAGTTTATCGGTAATACAATTGTGAAATCCATATCCGACTATTCATTATACAGTTGAAAAATATTAATAATGGCAGTATAATATAGAATATGTATATCTATGGAAGAGCCTAAGGAGGGTTTATGAGCAGAAATCATTTTAATGAATTAAGTCCATGTGAAGCATTAATTATGAAGCTTATATGGGAAGCACCACAGGATATTCCTGTACAGGAACTTATTGATCAGTTAAGAGACGATTACGGTAAGGAATATGCGAGAACAACAGTTGTTACTTTCGTAGGTAAGTTGAAGGACAAGAGATTTGTTGATACATACCGTAAAGGAAAGGCAGCTTTCATTCATCCACTTCGTTCAGAAGAAGAATATAGAAGACAGCTTTTAAAGGAAGAAGCCGATTTCTGGTTCAATGGAAAGGCTGTTGATATGGTTGCTTCTATTTGTGAATCACAGAAGTTAGAAGACGATGAAGTTAAGAGAATTAAGAAGATTCTTAATGGTCTTAATAAGTAATAATTTTATAAGCAAAAGCAATAAAAAACATCACCTGATACGAAAGTCGGATTCGTCAGGTGATGTTTTTTGTTATGCATATATAATATAATTAATGGTTTTTATTCTGATATTCAAGTGCTGCTGTTATGAAGCCTCTGAATAATGGATGTGGACGATTAGGTCTTGACTTTAACTCTGGATGAGCCTGTGTGGCAATAAACCATGGGTGATTCTTTAATTCTATCATCTCAACAATTCTTCCGTCAGGAGATATTCCTGAAAGCATCATACCATTCTCAGTAAGAACTTTTCTGTAATCATTATTAACTTCATATCTGTGTCTGTGACGTTCATGTATAAGCTCTTCGCCATAGAGTTCATAAGCCTTGCTTGTTTTATCAAGTACACAAGGATAAGAACCAAGTCTTAATGTACCGCCGATATCATCAATGCCTTCCTGGTCTGGCATAAGATGTATAACAGGGTGAGTTGTGTTAGGATTAAGTTCAACACTGTGTGCGTCGTCATAGCCTATAACATTTCTTGCAAATTCAACAATTGAAAGCTGCATTCCCAGGCACAATCCTAAGAATGGAATATTATGTTCTCTGGCATAACGGATAGCTTCAATCTTTCCTTCTGTACCTCTGTCACCGAATCCACCTGGAACTAATATGCCAGATACGTCAGAGAGAAGCTCATCAGCAGTTTCAGGAGTTACAGTTTCTGAATCAATCCATTTGATAGTTACATCACATGAATTATATACACCCCCATGCTTTAATGCTTCTACAACACTGATATAAGCATCATGAAGCTGGATATATTTACCAACTAATGCAACAGTTACCTTCTTAGTAGGATTCTTCCAGGCCTTGCACATTGCTCTCCATTCATCAAGGTCTGGTTCTGGACAGTCAAGGTGTAAACATTCACATGCTACCTGTGCAAGATGTTCTTCTTCCATCGCAAGAGGTGCATCATAAAGAATCTCAACATCTAAGTTCTGAAGTACATGAGACTTAGGTACATTACAGAAAAGTGCTATCTTGTCCTTTATACCTGCCTCGAGAGGATGCTCTGTACGGCATACAAGAATATCAGGACGGATTCCCATTCCCTGAAGTTCCTTAACACTTGCCTGAGTTGGCTTAGTCTTCATCTCACCAGATGCTTTAAGATAAGGAATAAGTGTTACATGAATAAGAATTGCGTTCTCATGTCCGACTTCATGCTGGAATTGTCTGATTGCTTCAAGGAAAGGCTGACTTTCGATATCTCCGACAGTACCACCTACTTCTATAATTGCAATCTTAGTTTCATCAGTTGAATAATCTCTGAAAAAACGGCTCTTTATTTCATTAGTAATATGAGGGATTACCTGGACTGTGCCTCCACCGAAATCTCCACGTCGTTCCTTCTGTAATACAGACCAGTATACTTTACCTGTAGTTACATTAGAATTCTTATTAAGGCTTTCATCAATAAATCTTTCATAGTGACCAAGGTCAAGGTCTGTCTCAGCACCATCGTCAGTTACGAAAACTTCTCCGTGCTGGATAGGGTTCATAGTACCTGGATCAATATTAATATAAGGGTCAAACTTCTGCATGGTTACAGAAAAACCACGGGCTTTAAGCAGTCTGCCTAAAGATGCGGCAGTGATACCTTTTCCTAAACCGGAAACAACACCACCTGTTACAAATACATATTTAACAGCCATCTTTTCCTCCAATCTGAATGTGTAATCAAAAAAATATGCAATATTATACAGCCCTGTATTATAAATTTCCATAGTTTAAAGAAAAAAACTAAGAATATAAAGTAAATATAAACATCTTATTAAACACTTAGATTTTGGTTGATTTATATTTTTTCCTTCTTTATAATGAAAACAGACTTATTTGGAAATGCTTAAGATAAGTACAGTATCATATCAGGAGAAGAGTATGGATAATTATAACAATAACGGTTATGACAATGGTTATAATAATAACGATAACCGCAACAATAATCGTAATAACAACAATAATAATAAGAAGCCAAAGAATGTTAACCTTATAATATTCATTATTATAGCGGCAGTTGTAACATTTATAGGGCTTACGCTTCTTAGCAATATGTTTAGGAATGCGACATACAAGGAGATAAGCTACGACCAGTTCATGCAGATGATTGATGAAGATAAGGTAAAGAAAGTAGCATTAGAGCAGGACAGAATCCTTATTACACCAGTTGAAGAGGAGAAACAGTCTGGCATAGCAGGAGTTTCATACACATATTATACAGGATATGTTAATGATGATACTCTTGTACCGCTTCTTAAGAGAAAAGGAATTGAGTTTGAAGGATATATTCCGGATTCAAGTTCTTCAATCGTAGAATTTCTGCTAGCATATGTACTGCCATTTTTATTCATATATATAATCTTTGCATTTGTATATAGAAGAATTGCTAAGAATGGTGGAATGATGGGTGGAATGGGTGTTGGAAAGAGCAACGCCAAAGTATATGTCCAGAAAAAGACAGGTGTTACATTCAAGGATGTTGCAGGTCAGGATGAAGCTAAGGAATCACTTACAGAGATTGTTGATTTCTTACATTACCCTGAGAAATATGCCAAGATTGGTGCAAAGCTTCCTAAGGGTGCACTTTTAGTAGGACCTCCTGGAACAGGTAAGACGCTTCTTGCCAAGGCTGTAGCCGGTGAGGCAGATGTACCTTTCTTCTCGCTCGCAGGTTCTGATTTCGTTGAGATGTTCGTAGGTGTTGGCGCATCACGAGTAAGAGACTTGTTCAAGGAAGCAACTAAGCAGGCTCCTTGTATTATATTTATTGATGAGATTGATGCTATTGGTAAGAGCAGAGATTCCAAGTATGGCGGTGGCAATGACGAGCGTGAGCAGACATTGAACCAGTTACTTGCAGAGATGGATGGTTTTGATTCTTCTAAGGGAATATTCATTCTTGCAGCAACTAACAGACCGGAAGTACTTGATAAGGCTTTACTTAGACCAGGTCGTCTCGACAGAAGAATTACCGTTGACAGACCTGATAAGAAGGGAAGAATTGAGACTCTTAAGGTACATTCTAAGGATGTGCTTATGGACGATACAGTTGATTTTGATGAGATTGCAATGGCAACAAGCGGTCTTGTTGGTTCAGACCTTGCCAATATCATTAATGAAGCTGCTATTGCGGCAGTTAAGAATGGAAGAAATGTTGTTACCCAGAAGGACCTTCTTGGTGCTTTTGATACAGTTGTAGCAGGTAAGGAGAAGAAGGAAAGAGTTCTTAGCAAGAAGGAAAAGCAGGTTGTTGCTTACCATGAGATTGGGCATGCCCTTATAAGAGCTATCAAGAATAATTCTGATCCGGTCCAGAAGATTACTATTATACCTCATACTAATGGTTCACTTGGTTATGTGCTTAACTTCCCAGAGGAAGAGAAGCATCTTGAGACTAAGGATGAACTTATGACAGACCTTATATCACTTGTTGGTGGCCGTGCTGCAGAAGAAGTTGTATTTGGTTCAGTTACTAATGGTGCTTATGATGATATCAAGAAAGCAACTAACCTTGCCAAGACAATGATTACAAGATATGGTATGTCAGACAGATTCGGACTTGTTGCATTATCAACAGTTGAAGATGAATATCTTAGCGGAAGAGCATCTATGAACTGTGCACAGGCAACTGAGGCAGAGGTTGATGACGAGGTAAAGAAGCTTATTGCGTCATGTTATGAAGAGGCTAAGCAGATTATAAGAGAGAACAGAGAAGTAATGGATCAGCTTGCAAGATATCTGTATGACCATGAGACTATCACAGGCAAGGAATTCATGAAGATATTCAGAGAGGCAAAGGGAATACCTGAGCCGGTTGATACTTCATTATTCTCAACATCAGAGAAAGTGGCAGAAAGCGTAACATTTAATGAAGATGGAAGCTATTCATCGACAGTTAGTGGTGAGCCGGAAAGCGATATATGGAAGAATATTGGCAGTCATTCAGACGATAATGAATCTGATGATACAGCTAAAGAAAAAGAAGATGATTAATAATAAAGGGGCATATCACATTGTGATATGCCCCTTATATCAACGCTTATTCTTTTCAGATATGTGTGAATGATATCCTGACGAAGTGCTTTCAATAGATTGTGAAGCAACGTCAGCAGCATCTTTAAGAGCGGTCTGTTTAGACTGTTCCTTAGCAGAACTGATTCTGGATTCAATTTTTTTAAGAAAAACATATGTAAGATATTCGCGGGACGGAGTTGGGATAATACATCCATAAATGTAGCGTTCGCCATACAACTGGCTGCGTATGATAAAACATTTAAAATGAAAGTTAAACTGCTTTCCGTTTGCCTGATCTGAAAATGTTATATATGTATTATTATAGTTATATAATAGTTCGTTGCTGGTTGAAAATGAAAGTCCTTTATCACTGACATCAATTAACGTTACCGGAATATCAGCTTCTGTGGTATCTGATGAGATATGTCCCGAAGCCCCGGTTGAAATGCGCTGATTAAATCTTCTGTCGCATTCAGAGGCAATGCTGGCAAAAACATTGGTCGAGATTTTGTAGTAAGCAGATGCGAAACTGGTTGATTTATAAGAGATAGTTTCTATGTTAATATTCTTCCAGACTACACGGTTCTTTGTTGCTGGGTCTATGGTATAAAGATTAAATAAAATATCCTTATAAGAAGAAAAATCTATTACAGCACCTTTTGATGTAAAAGGCGCTATGAGAATGTAGCCATTCTTGGATGCAACAACAGAGGAAGGCATCTCGTAGCTGACATTATCTATGGATATTTCAATTGAAATTGGTCCGCCTACGGGAATATCAGATATTAACATAATACAACTCCCTTACATTAATAATTAAATATAGAATATCATAAAATTGCTGATTAATAAACGAAAATATGTTATATTTTTTTACATAGGGAGGAGATGCTATGAGTTTTACACATTTGCATGTGCATACTGAATATTCATTGCTGGATGGCTCCAGTAAGATAAAAGAGATTACTAAACGGGCAAAGGAACTTGGCATGGATAGCCTTGCAATAACTGACCATGGTGTGATGTATGGTGTTATTGAATTTTACGAGGCGGCTAAGAAGGCAGGAATCAAGCCTGTTCTTGGCTGTGAGGTGTATGTAGCTCCGGGGTCAAGGTTTGATAAAGGCGCAGGACAGAGTGAGGATAAATATAATCACCTTGTATTGCTGGCAGAGAATAACACCGGATATCAGAATCTTATGAAGATAGTCTCAAAAGGGTTTACAGAAGGCTTTTACTATAAGCCGAGAGTAGACAAGGAAGTGTTAAGGGAATATCACGAGGGAATTATTGCTACGAGTGCGTGCCTTGCAGGTGAGGTGCAGAGATATCTGTCAAGAGGCATGTATGAGACGGCCAGAGATGCTGCCCTTGAACTTCAGGATATATTCGGAAAGGGAAATTTCTTTCTTGAATTGCAGGATCACGGAATAGCAGAACAGCACTATGTCAATCCACAGCTTATGCGTATGCATAATGAGACCGGAATTGAACTGGTATGTACGAATGATGTTCATTATACTTATGCAGATGATGTAGATGCACATGATATATTATTATGTATACAGACAGGTAAGAAGCTTTCTGATGAAAACAGGATGCGATATGAGGGTGGACAGTTCTATTTAAAGTCAGAGGAAGAGATGGCGGAATTGTTCAAATACGCACCGGAAGCAGTTGAGAACACTCATAAGATAGCAGAAAGATGTAATGTTGAGATAGAATTCGGAGTTACAAAGCTGCCAGCGTTTGATGTGCCAGAAGAATATGGAAAGAATTCATGGGTGTATCTTAATGCTTTATGCTATGAGGGGTTAAAGGAGAGATATCCGGACAAGACCGCAGATGTATGTATTGAAGATATTATAGAGCAGGCAAAAGCATCAATAGTTGCAGACAGAAAAGATGTTGTTATAAAAAGGGCAGAGGATTCGAATGATATATTCCAGAGACTTTCTTACGAGCTGTCAGTTATCTATTCAATGGGATATGTCGATTATTTCCTGATTGTGTGGGATTACATTAATTATGCCAAGACACATGATATTCCGGTTGGACCCGGACGAGGCTCGGCGGCAGGAAGTCTTGTGTCATACTGTCTTGGAATAACAACGCTTGACCCTGTTAAATACAATCTTGTATTCGAACGATTTCTGAATCCTGAGCGTGTGTCCATGCCCGATATTGACGTGGACTTTGCACCAGAAGGCAGACAGAAGGTTATTGATTATGTTATAGAAAAATATGGTAAAGAATGTGTGTGCCAGATAATCACATTTGGAACTATGGCAGCAAGAGCCGTTATTAAAGATGTCGGAAGGGTTATGGATCTTCCATATGCGATGGTTGATAACATTGCGAAGATGATACCACAGAAGGTTGGTGTTACGATTGACAGTGCAATGAATGGTGACGCAGACAGGGACATTAAGCCAAATGCTGAGTTTAAGGCATTGTATGAAGCTGATGAGACAGTGAGAGATCTTATAGATAAAGCAAAGAGACTTGAAGGACTGCCAAGGCATGCTTCAGTTCATGCCTCAGGTGTTCTTATCAGTCAGAAGGATGTTGGAGAGTATGTTCCGGTTGCAGTTGGAGCAGATAATGTTAAGGTTACGCAGTTTGAAGGTCCTACTCTGGAACATCTGGGACTGTTAAAATTTGACTTTTTAGGTCTTAGAAACTTAACTGTAATCCAACAGACTGAAAAATGTGAACAGCAGATTGACCCTGCATTTTCGGTGGATAATATACCATATAACGATAAGGCTGTATTTGAATGTATAAGTCAGGGCAAATGTGCAGGTATATTCCAGTTAGAGAGTGGCGGAATGAAAAACTTCATGAAAGAGTTAAAACCGGATTGTTTAGAGGATTTAATTGCTGGTATATCGCTTTACAGACCGGGACCAATGGATTTCATACCACAGTATATTAAAGGAAAAGAGAACGCGGGAAACATAACCTATGAATGCCCGCAGTTAGAGCCAATCTTAGAGCCGACATATGGCTGTATGGTTTATCAGGAGCAGGTTATGCAGATTGTCCGTGACCTTGCCGGATATTCGTGGGGCGGTAGTGATAATGTGCGAAGAGCAATGGCTAAGAAAAAGCTTGATGTAATGGAGCAGGAACGTCAGAATTTCGTATATGGTAATGAGGCTAACGGAGTACCAGGCTGTATTAAGAATGGCATAAATGAAGAGACTGCCAATAAGATATATGATGAGATGATGGATTTTGCAAAATACGCATTTAACAAATCACATGCGGCATGCTATGCGGTTGTGGCATATCAGACAGCATATCTGAAAGTACATTTTCCTGTACAGTATATGGCATGGCTGATATCAAGTGTAACTGATAAAACAAGTAAGGTCGCAGAATATATTCTTGCAGCAAGAGAGATGGGAATTAGTATTCTTCCTGTTGATGTCAATAAATCAGTTGCTGATTTCGGTGTTGAAGGTAAGAATATAAGGTTTGGATTTAATGCGGTAAAGAGTATGGGAAGACCTACAATTACTGCGATTATTGAAGAAAGGACCAATAATGGCGATTTTCACTCCATGCAGGATTTTATTACAAGAATGGCAGGGGCAATTAATAAGAGAACAGTTGAGCATCTTATACTTGCAGGTGCATTTGACACATTTGGTAATACAAGACGGGGCATGATGAATGTCTATGAGAGAATGATTGATAGTGCTGTTAAGCAGAATAAAGATGCTATTTCAGGACAAATGTCACTATTCGATTTCGTAAGTGAAGAGGATAAACAGAGCCTTGAAATGAAAGTGCCTGATATTCAGGAGTTTGAAAAGGAGGATCTGCTTGAACGTGAAAAAGAAGTTCTCGGTGTATATGTAACAGGACATCCGCTGGATGAATATACTGGTATGTGGGAGAAGCATATTTCTGCGAGAAGTACAGATTTTCTTATTGATGAGGAAACCGGACAGGCAAAGCTTATGAACGGTTCAAAGCAGACGATAGGTGGCCTTATAAGTAACATTAAGGTTATTACTACCGGTTCAGGCCAGCAGATGGCGTACCTTACAATAGAAGATTTTGTTGGAAGCGTTGAGGTAATCATGTTTGCAAGAAATTATCAAAAATATAAAAGACTTTTTGATACGACCAACAAAGTATTTGTTACGGGAAGAATACAGGCAGATGCCGACAAACCTGCAAGACTTACGGCAGACAGTGTTGTGAGCTTTGACAGTGTTCCAAGAAGATTGTGGCTCAGGTTTGACAGTCTTGCTGAGTATGAGACACACAGGGATGAGCTTGCTGATATTTTCAAAGAATCGGACGGTAAAGACACAGTCACAATATATTGTGTGGCAGAAAAACAGAGAATAGTGCTTCCTCAGAGTCAGTGCGTGAAGGTGACATCAGACCTGCTTTATATTCTTAAGAGTAAATATGGTGAGAAAAATGTTGCTACAACATAAATTTTAATTAACATTGGTAAAAAATTATCAAAAAAAGAAGATTTTTCTTTTATAATGTGGTAACATAAAGCAGAAAATAATATTAAGAGATAAGAAAGGGGAAGTTATGGCAAAGGAAATTAAAACAATCGGCGTATTAACAAGTGGTGGAGATGCTCCAGGCATGAATGCTGCTATCCGTGCAGTTGTAAGAACTGCTTTGAATAAGGGACTTAAGGTCAAGGGTATTCAGAAGGGCTATAACGGACTTCTTAATGATGAGATAATTGATATGGACAAGCGAAGCGTTGCTGATATTATCCAGCGTGGTGGAACAGTCCTCTATACAGCACGATGCATGGAATTCATGACTGAAGAAGGTCAGAAGAGAGGTGCTGAAGTATGCAGAAAGCATGGAATTGACGGTATAGTTGTAATCGGTGGAGATGGTTCTTTCAGAGGTGCACAGAAGCTTGCAGCACAGGGAATTAATACTATCGGACTTCCGGGAACAATTGATCTTGATATTGCATGTACAGATTATACTATTGGATTTGATACTGCTGTTAATACAGCAATGGAAGCTATTGATAAGATAAGAGATACATCTACATCACACGAAAGATGCAGTATTATCGAGGTTATGGGAAGAAATGCAGGATATATTGCATTGTGGTGTGGTATTGCCAATGGAGCAGAGGATATCCTTCTTCCGGAAAGATATGACAATGATGAGCAGGCTCTTATTAATCATATTATAGAAGGAAGAAAGAAGGGCAAGAAACACCATCTTATTATTAATGCTGAAGGTATCGGACATTCTACAGGAATGGCAAGAAGAATTGAAGCTGCAACAGGTATTGAGACAAGAGCTACTATTTTAGGATACATGCAGCGTGGTGGTTCACCAACATGTAAGGACAGAATGTATGCGTCTATTATGGGTGCTTATGCGGTTGATCTTCTTGCTGAAGGAAAGAGTAACAGACTTGTAGCATACAAGGATGGTAAGTTTGTTGATTATGATATTGATGAAGCACTTGCCATGACTAAGGATATTAATGATTATGAATTTAATATAAGTGCATTACTTTCTAAGTAATGCATGGCAGAAAGGTAACCTCATAATGATAACCAGTACGAGCAGTTCACAGGTAAAGCATGTTATATCATTGCTTTCTAAGGCAAGGGAAAGAAAGAAGAATAAAGAATATGTTGTAGAGGGAGTCCGCATGGTATCTGAGGTGCCGGCAGATTTGCTGGTGAAGATATATATGTCTGAAAGATTTCATGGTAACAATCCTGAGTATGTGCATGAGCTGGTTAAGAAGCAGGGGATTTCTTCTGACAGTATTGAGATTGTCGCCGATAATGTATTTGACAGAATGTCACAGACACAGACACCACAGGGGATTATGGCGGTTGTAAGAATGAATGACAGCAGTATTTCAGATATGCTTACCGACAATCCGTTGCTGATTCTTGTTGAGAATCTTCAGGATCCGGGTAATCTGGGAACTATATTAAGGATGGGTGAAGGTGCAGGTGTTACCGGAGTTGTTATGAGTTCTAATACTGTGGATATATATAATCCTAAGACAATAAGGTCAACAATGGGTTCTATATTCAGAGTGCCATTTGTATATGTGCAGGATTTTAGCGATGCAGTTTCACAGTGTCAGAATGCCGGAATTAAGGTATATGCTGCACATCTTGACGGAAAGAATACATATCTTGGTGAAGATTACAGGGAAGGAACCGCATTTCTAATAGGCAATGAGGGGAATGGACTTACAGAGGATATCACTAAGCAGGCAGATACACTTATAAGAATTCCGATGCAGGGAGAGGTTGAATCTCTTAACGCGGCAATAGCATGTACAATTCTTACATACGAAGCTGTCAGACAGAGAAGCGTGTAGATAACCAACTATATATGGTCATATACTATATTTTGCAAAATGAATTTAATAAACAAACCCGCAAACCCGCTCATAGAGCGGGTTTTAACATATTTGACAAATTACTGTAACTTTGCTATTATATTTCCGTAATAAATTGTAACATTTCTGTAACAATTTATAGGCGAAGCTAAATAAGCCGCCGGAAAGGGAAGTATAATATGAAACTTAGAAGTAGCAAAGCTGCTTGCTATGTGGGAGCTGCAATTGTGTTGTTTATGACACCGGTTCTTCCAGCAGTGGCAACTACCTATGAGAAAACACAGAATACTGACACGGGAATTAAGGTTGCATCTTATTCAGCTAATACAGAAGAGGTTCTTGTGACTGGGTATGAAGAAACAGGAACATACAAGAACAAGGCAGTAGCAATTACTGATCCTTATCTTGATGTTTATGACACTTCTGACGAAGAGACAGCACAGGTTGTGGGAAGATTATATACTAACACACTTGTAGATGTTGATATGGTCGGAAAGGAATGGACTAAAGTTAGTTCAGGAAACTGCGAAGGTTATGTACAGACACAGTGCTTATGTTTTGGAGAAGAAGCAGAGGCTATAGCAGAACAGATTGGAACAGATAATCTTCTTGCAGGATATACAATAGCAGAGATTGAAGCTATTGAAGCAGAAGAAGAGGCTGAAAGACTTGCAGAAGAAGCAAGACTTGAGGCAGAGGCAGAAGCTGAAAGAGCGGCTGTTGCAGCAGAGGAAGCAAGACGACAGAAGATAATTGTTAATACAATATCAGGAACAGATATAACATATAACCCAACTATGAGCGTATCAGATGATGATATATGGCTTATGGCATGTATTATAGACTGGGAGGCTGGATACCAGCCATATGCAGGAAAGCTTGCAGTTGCCAATGTTATTCTTAACAGAGTAAGAAGCGGACATTATCCTGGTACAGTTACAGGGGTTATATATCAGAGATCACAGTTCTCAGGTGTATCAGATGGCGCAGGCAATCCATCAGACAGATTTGCAGCAAGACTTGCAAATGGTCCAAGAAACACAGAATGTATGCAGGCAGCACTTGAGGCATTATCAGGCGTTAATAATATAGGTGGTTATACATCATTCAGAGCATTATATACTGTAGATGTTAACAACTATTCAGATTTTGTAATAATTGGAGATCATATATTCCATTAAGGAATAAAAAGGTGGTGTGGTTTTCTTCCGTACAAACTACGCTACATAATAATAAGCATTGAGCGTGGAAGGCTGTTTAAGTTCTCGTTACGCTGTCAACGTGCATCCATGCACGAGACAGCTCGCGCGTCCGTCCGTGGACGCGCGTACACTTAGGTAGTGACTTTGCTCAATGCTTTTATTATGTGCATAGTTTGCAGTCAGAAAAGCCACACCACCTTTTTTATTGGCGGACGGAAGGTGAACCAGTCCGGAGAGGTGTAGGAGAGGGAAGCTACTCTGCCCTGAATTTGGAGAAGTGTGGAGAAAGGGAGGTTGTGGGGGATGGCGGAAAGCTGACTTTAAACTGAACGCATAATAAAGGTACTGGGCATGTAGAAAGAATGAGTGTACACGCGTCCATGGACGGACGCGTGAGCTGGCACGCACAAGGATGTGCGTTGCCAGCGTTAACGGAA
>ERZ791731.131-NODE-131-length-49938-cov-3.7449_pt1 | contig 49938 bp, 51 predicted proteins | sample MGYA00509954_ERZ791731 | MGnify/ENA primary metagenome ERZ791731 (study PRJEB30046, sample SAMN00715134) | human gut metagenome | study: EMG produced TPA metagenomics assembly of the A metagenome-wide association study of gut microbiota in type 2...
TTGTCCAGGGAGAAGTTTGTGTACTATCGGCAGTCTGAGCCGAAAGAGTTCCAGCGCCCATACATGACAGGGCGATGAATAGAGTTTTCATCTTGTTCATGATAATCGTTGAGGTTTAGTGTAGAAAAAAACACAACCTAACAAGAACATAAGTTTGGCGAGATACCAAACTCATTACCAGTTCTCATTAGGTCAAAATCTTTAGATAAGTACCAGCCGCAATCACTTGTCAGCCGCAATTATTATTTTATACTTAATACTTATATTATTTTATCGCTGCCAGTGCCTTGTCATAGTCAGGCTCCTGTGTAATTTCAGGAACGAGTTCCGTATAAGCCACTTTGCCATCTTTGCCGATTACGACTACCGCACGTGCCAAAAGTCCTGCCAATGGGCCGTCAGCCATACGTACACCGTAGCTTTCATCAAAATCAGAGAAGCGGAAATCCGACAATGGAACCACGTTCTCGATACCTTCGGTCGTACAGAAACGAGCGTGCGCAAACGGAAGGTCTTTAGAGATAGCCAGCACCACTGTATCCTTCATACCGGCAGCCATCTTGTTAAACTTACGTACAGACGTAGCGCATACGCTTGTATCCAGACTCGGGAAAATATTCAGAATCACATTTTTACCATTCAAGTCTTTCAGGGAGAAAGAAGATAAATCTGTTTTTACCAATTCGAAGTCAGGAGCGACTTTACCTACTTGTATAAATTCACCGATCAGTTTCACCGGTTGTCCTTTGAAATTTGTTGTTGCCATAATGCTTTTATATTTAAAATTTACTTTATATAGAAAACAACTATTACCCAAAAAATGTTCACGAAGAAACATTTCTAAATGCAGATTGTTATTCCACAACGAAATCACTTTAGTAATCAACTTAAAAAATAAAATGTATGGAAACTGTATTTAATGAGATTCAACACTCGGTAAAAAACTGGTGGACTTCCCTTCTTTTAGGTGTCGTGTATATTATTGTAGCCCTTTGGCTCATGTTCTCCCCCTTGAGCAGCTATGTAGCTCTCAGCATCGTTTTCAGCGTATCCATGCTGATAAGCGGTATATTGGAAATCATCTTTGCCCTTAGTAATAAGAAAGGTGTGCCCAGTTGGGGATGGTATGTCGTAGGCGGGCTGATCGACCTCGTTCTGGGTATCTACCTGGTTGCCTATCCGTTGGTCAGCATGGAAGTTATTCCGTTCATCATAGCCTTCTGGCTGATGTTCCGCGGCTTCTCCTCTACCGGCTACTCCATCGACCTGAAACGTTACGGCACCCGCGACTGGGGCTGGTATATGGCTTTCGGTATCCTCGCTATCCTCTGCTCGCTGCTGATATTGTGGCAACCTGCCGTCGGAGCACTCTACGCAGTGTACATGATTTCTTTTACTTTCCTCATTATCGGACTTTTCCGCATCATGCTTTCATTTGAACTAAAAAATCTGCATAAAAGAAAATAAAAATCTTTCGGCACTTACTTTGGTATTTTGTTTATCTTTGTAGGCAATTTACATAAATCAATTAATTAAAAAGGAAGAAAATTATGGCAATGCATACATGGTTTGAATGTAAAATCCGTTATGAGAAAGTAATGGAGAACGGAATGCAGAAGAAAGTAACCGAACCTTATCTCGTTGACGCGCTTAGCTTTACAGAAGCCGAAGCACGCATCATCGAAGAAATGACTCCGTTTATTTCGGGCGAGTTTACCGTTTCTGACATCAAACGTGCCAACTATAGCGAACTTTTCCCCAGCGACGAAGAAAGTGCCGACCGCTGGTTCAAATGCAAACTTATTTTCATCACGCTGGATGAAAAAAGCGGTGCGGAGAAGAAGACTTCCACACAAGTACTGGTACAGGCTGCCGACTTGCGTGACGCAGTGAAGAAACTGGACGAGGGCATGAAGGGAACAATGGCGGATTATCAAATCGGCATGGTGTCCGAGACACCGCTGATGGACGTATATCCTTACAGTGCCGGCCCGAATGACAAACCGGAGTTTGATCCGTCAAAAGCATAAGTAACAATGAGTATTGCTGACAATTTAAAGCAAGTTCTGGCCGAACTCCCGCAAGGAGTCCGGCTGGTTGCTGTCTCAAAATTCCATCCCAATGAAGCGATAGAAGAAGCATATCAGGCGGGACAGCGTATTTTTGGAGAAAGCAAAGTGCAGGAAATGACAGCTAAATACGAAAGTTTGCCCAAAGACATCGAATGGCATTTTATCGGACACCTGCAAAGTAATAAAATCAAGTACATGATACCATACGTAGCGATGATACATGGAATTGACACTTACAAATTACTGGCGGAAGTCAACAAGCAGGCTGTCAAAGCAGGACGCGCCGTCAACTGCCTGTTGCAGATACACGTAGCGCAGGAAGAGACGAAATTCGGTTTCAGTCCTGAAGAATGCAAGGAGATGCTGAACGCCGGAGAATGGAAAGAACTGACCCACGTGCGCATCTGCGGGTTGATGGGAATGGCCAGCAACACTGATAATATTGAACAAATCAACCGGGAATTCCGTTTACTTGATAAGCTCTTCAATGAGATCAAAGAAACTTGGTTCGCCGGCTCGGATGATTTCCGGGAGTTATCAATGGGAATGTCACACGATTATCACGAAGCCATTGCCGCAGGAAGTACCTTGGTACGGGTGGGAAGCAAGATTTTCGGAGAACGCAATTATAATATTTAACCAATCATTATGACCATGACCGATTTAAAAACTACTTTCGCAGGGCTTTCTCTCAGAAACCCTATCATTATCAGTAGCTCGGGACTGACCAACAGTGTCGGCAAAAATAAAAAGCTGGCCGAAGAAGGTGCCGGCGCTATCGTCCTGAAATCACTGTTTGAAGAACAGATTATGCTGGAAGCGGAACAACTGCGTGATCCGGCTTTCTCTGCTGAAGGCAGCGATTATCTGGAAGAGTATATCCGTGAACACAAGTTGTCCGAATACCTGACTTTGATTAAGGAGAGCAAGAAGGTTTGCCCTATTCCCATCATTGCCAGCATCAACTGCTACACTGATTCCGAATGGGTGGACTTTGCCAAACAAATCGAAGAAGCAGGCGCCGACGCATTGGAAATCAATATCCTCGCGTTGCAGTCGGACGTACAATATGCGTATGGTTCTTTCGAGCAACGCCACATTGATATTCTCCGCCACATCAAAAAGACTGTCAACATTCCGGTTATCATGAAACTGGGCGACAACCTGACGAATCCCGTAGCACTGATTGACCAGCTCTACGCCAACGGCGCAGCAGCAGTTGTCCTCTTCAACCGTTTCTATCAGCCGGACATCAATATCGAGAAACTGGAGCATATCTCCGGTGAAGTATTCAGCAATGCTTCCGACCTCGCCACTCCGCTCCGCTGGATTGGAATCGCGTCGGCCGCAGTAGACAAAATCGACTATGCGGCATCCGGTGGCGTCGCCAATGCGGAATCTGTAGTAAAAGCGATTCTTGCCGGCGCATCGGCCGTAGAAGTTTGTAGTGCGATTTATCAGAATACGAACGCATTCATCGGAGAAGCCAACCGTTTCCTCTCTGCATGGATGGCACGGAAAGGGTTCAACAGCATCGCCCAGTTCAAAGGCAAACTGAATACGAAAGATGTGAAAGGTATCAATACCTTCGAACGTACGCAATTCTTGAAATATTTCGGAAAGAAAGAATAAGCGGAAAAGTAAAAGGCAAAAATCAGGCACGGATTACACAGATTATGCGGTTTAAGATAATTGGAAAAACCGTGAAATCCGTGTAATCCGTGCCTATTTTATTTTTCGTTATTACATCAAGTTACTAGCCAACTCGCTCAACTCGCTTCGTTCACCCTTCAACAGGTTGACGTGTGCAAAGAGGTTCTGATCCTTCATGCGGTCAATCATATATACCAGGCCATTGGACTGACTATCCAGATACGGTTGGTCAATCTGCTGAATATCCCCCGTAAACACCATCTTCGTGCCTTCACCGGCACGGGTAATGATTGTTTTTATCTCATTCGGAGTCAGGTTCTGCGCTTCGTCGATAATGCAATACATCTCGCTCAAGCTACGTCCACGGATAAATGCCAGTGCCTCAATCACCAGTTGCTCGCTTTTCTGCATATCCTCGATACGCTTCACTTCCGTAGAACTGGCGGCACTCTGACGCTTAATCACGTTCAGGTTGTCAAACAACGGTTGCATATAAGGGGCAACCTTTTCTTGTGCATCTCCCGGCAGGAAACCGATGTCCTTGTTGGAAAGCGCTACAATAGGACGTGCCAGCAAAATCTGCTTGTAGTCCGCCAACTTGCCCAAAGCGGCTGCCAAAGCCAGCAATGTCTTACCTGTCCCCGCCTTTCCGGTCAGTGCCACCAGTTTGATGTTCGGGTCGTTCAGAATCTCAAAAGCAAAGCTCTGTTCGGCATTACGGGGTTCGATTCCATAATTCTTTCCTTTCATCACCCGGCAGATAGAATGCGTGAAAGGATTGTAACGTGCCAACACACTATTCCGGTCGCTCTTCAACACGAAACATTCATTAGGATGAATCAGGTCTTTAAAGTCAAACTCGCTCAGGTCGATACCTTCTTTAGAAGAATAGATACGGTCGATCAATGCCGGATCTACATTTTCAAAGATTTCATTGGATTTCTCGAAAATATCCACGTTGGCTACCTTATCTGTGATATAATCTTCGCAAAGCAGACCGATGGAGCGGGCTTTCATGCGCAGGTTCACATCCTTAGTCACCAGGATAGACTTCATATCCGGATATTTGGTGGTCAGATACTCAGTCGCCGCCAGAATCAGATGGTCGGGTTTCTTGATAGGGAAAGAGTCCCACACTTTGGTAGCTTCCACCTTACTGGTCACCACGAACAGACGTCCCAAGCCTTCGCCCAGTTTCACTCCGTCAGTGAAAAGTTCGTCACTGGTCAGCACGTCCAGTTCGCGTACAAACTCACGGGCATTGAAATTGATCTGCTCGTTCCCTTTCTTGAACTTGTCCAGTTCTTCGAGTACGACAAGAGGGAGATAGATATCATTTTCCTGAAAATTCTTCAAACAATTACTGTCGTGAAGAATAACATTTGTGTCTAGTACAAAATTTTTCTTAGTTCCCATGATTTCTTAGATTTAAATGTTGATATTTGCAATCTCAAACCGCCAATCCCGCATATACGGTAAGATTGACGGTTCTAAAGATAAACAAATTAACGGGCAATAAAGATTGCCCGGAGTTAAATTTTATAAAACATGGACTATCAGAACACTTTAAAGTACTTATATGAAAGTGTACCTATGTTTCAGCAGATAGGAAGCAAAGCATATAAGCCGGGATTAGAGACTACACACAAATTGGACGAGCATTTCGGGCATCCCCATCGACAATTCAAGACGATACATATCGCAGGGACGAACGGAAAGGGTTCTTGCTCACATACTATCGCGGCGGTATTGCAGTGCGCCGGCTACCGGGTCGGATTATTCACCTCTCCTCATCTGATTGATTTCCGCGAACGCATCCGCATCAACGGCGAGATGATACCGGAAGAATATGTAGTCAATTTCGTGGAAGAGCACCGCGCTTTCTTCGAACCGCTGCACCCTTCCTTTTTTGAACTGACCACTGCTATGGCATTCCGTTATTTTGCCGATCAGAAAGTAGACGTGGCAGTAATCGAAGTAGGTATGGGCGGGCGACTGGACTGTACGAACATCATTCATCCGGATTTATGCGTCATCACCAATATCGGTCTTGACCACACCCAATATCTGGGTGACACGCTGACGAAGATTGCCAAAGAGAAAGCAGGCATCATCAAGGAAGGTGTACCGGTCATTATCGGCAGAGCCCAAGGAGCGGTAAAACGTGTGTTCACCATGAAAGCAAAAGAAAAGAATGCGCCCATCGAATTTGCCGGCAAGGTTCCCCAACACTGGAGCATGGAAATACTTCCTTATTCGAGGTTGCAGGAAATAAGAACAGGAATGGACAAAAGTATAAAGAAAGCATACAAAATAGTCGAAGAAACAGACGGACTGTCGGAAGAAAAGAAAAATCAAATCCGGCAACTACTAGCCATGTTAGATACAGTAAACAGTATACGTGCGATAGACCAAATACTCGACAGAAGAAAAGATGCCATCAGGATCCTCAATAACATGTTTCCTTCCGGACTTTTCAGCGAATTGAGCGGGGCTTACCAATTCGAAAACATGCACACCACTCTAAAGGCTCTTGCAGCCCTGACCCATCTGAACTACAACATCACGCCGCGGAACTGTTTAGAAGGTTTTGCCAATGTATGTCGACTCACCGGCCTGATGGGGCGTTGGCAGAAAGTACACAGCTATCCGGACATTATCTGTGACACGGGACACAACGTCGACGGAATCGAATATATCCGCGTACAGCTCGATGCTATCCGCAAAACTTTCGACAAGGATATTCATATCGTATTCGGTATGGTCAATGATAAAGATATCAGCGGCGCCCTGCAAGTGTTGCCGAAAGATGCCACTTACTACTTCACCAAAGCAAGCGTGAAGCGTGCGCTGCCGGAAAATGAATTGATGGAACTGGCAGAAGAAGCCGGACTAAAAGGAACATCCTACCCTACTGTAGTGGATGCCGTGCAGGCAGCTAAAAAGAACTGCCCCCCAAAAGACCTTATCTTCGTGGGGGGCAGCAGTTTCATTGTCGCAGACTTGTTAGCGAACCGCGATACACTCAATCTCTACTAACGCATCTTTTGGCAGGGCTTTTACGGCAAACGCCGAGCGTGCCGGAAAAGCTCCGTCGAAATAGGTGGCATACACACCATTCATCCCCGCAAACAGGGACATATCCTGAAGAAAGACAGTAGTTTTGACAATGTTTGCCATTGTCAATCCTGCTTCTTCAAGAATGTGTTTCATATTCTCCAACGACTGGCGTGCCTGTGCTTCAATCCCTTCCGCCATCTCTCCCGTAGCGGCATCAATAGGCAACTGACCTGACACAAATACCATTCCATTGGCTTCTATCGCCTGACTGTAAGGCCCGATAGCTCCGGGCGCCTTCTCACTGCAAATTACTTTTTTCATATTTATTTCTGTTTTCTGTTTTACTGACTTTCAAAGATAGTAAAAAAAAGCCTCTCGCAAAACGAATTTCGCAAGAGGCTTCACTATTTCTTCTTAAAAAAGTTTATTCAGCTTTTTCTTCTTCAGGAGCTACGGCAGGAGCAACAGGTTCCGCCACTTTCACTTCTTCTCTCGAAACGTTTACTGTCACATTCACAGAAGTTGGTTGTGCCTGATATGGCATACGGTTTTTAGGATCTTCGCCATAAGGATTAGGGCCTACCGTACCGTCGGCAAACAGCATGTACAACGCAAAAATCCAGCCTACGATAGGAACACAGCACAGCAGAATCAACCAACCGGATTTATTCAAGTCATGCAGGCGCTTCACTCCCTGTGCCAAAGAGAACCACACGGAAGCAACCAAAGCTGCAAGACCAATCAATAAACCGATGACAGAACCGCCGGCCGAACCGCTAGCCGCACCCATAATGAATGTGCCCACACCCAGTGCCCATGCGATACTTGAAACGATACCACCAATGATACCAGACAGGAAATACTCGATTCTACGAATACGTCCGTCAAAAGAAAAAGGAGCTTTGAACATAATTTATTAAGTTTATATGAATAAATAAGTGAGTTTTCATTCGTGTTCCTCTTATATAGAAAGCAAAGATATAAAATAAATTAAATAAAGAAAGGAAATCGCCTGAAATATTAAAAAAATGTCTCATTCCCGATACTATTCACAAAATCACGCCATCCCATTGCAGCACTGTTTCCCATTCAAATTGTGCAAAAACGTTGGATTACTCGCTGTATAAAAGTGATGCCTCCACCAATTCGGACGAAGAGCCACTTCCCGACGATGACGGCAAGGATGATGGCGGTGAAACTCCGGATTCGGCAGCCTAATTATTAATTACCAATTATCCATTTTTAATTAAAACAGTATGAAAAAGTAACTTTGGAAAAACATTCTCCAGTTTATCGTGACCATTGCGACGTCCATCATCTCAGCCATCGGTATGACGTCCTGCGTAGGACAATAACCTTCTTTAGAACTAGAAGATAAAAACGAGTCTTTATACTATCATTAGATCAAGTAAAAAGCGCAACCAAACGATGAGGTTTTTCTACTGTTATCCAACAATAAGTCTTACCTAAAAGTTCTTCTGCATACAATTCTGCATCATTCAGAAAAAAATCATCCAAATCTGATTCTCCACAATTAAAAGGCACGCAATTCTCTCTAACTTCTTTGTTATACAAAAGCATAACACAATTATCATAAAGTGAAAAATCAGTCTCCATATTCCTAAAACTTAAACGTTTTAAATTTTTCAAGAACAGTCTGAAGACGTTTCTTGGATTTTGTGGACAAGACCGGAGTCGCTTTAGAAGCATTCTTTTCCGCACGGCGGATAAATTCCTCCGCTGTCCCTCCTTCCAAAACTGGAATACTTTTTATTGTTATAGCCATAGATCTTATTTTTAGTAAAAAGTTACTTCTTTTCTATAGAAAAGCCAAAACATCTCCATAAAACCTTCTTTTTCCTTATGAACTACATTCTTATACTAATAAATAAGTGTATACTGAAATTTATATTACTACAAATCTCCCGGTCTTCCTAAATAATTAGTGATTAGCCGTACTTCCCTCACAGAAAACGCCTTTGTCTTCGGATGAAAATCCGTAGACAGAATTTCATCCATCAACGGCTGGCATCTCCGCATCCAACGCCGCAATTTATTGACTGAAGCACGAATGCTTAAATCGGGAAAATACATTTGAGCCAGCTCTTGTTTATTATAACATTTCACCACAAAATCGGGATGTCCCATCGTTTATTTATGCATGATTTACAGCTATAAAGATACAAAATTTCAGACAATCAGCCAAAGAATACATTCATTATTATTCCACACAACAAGGGGTATAAAAAAATATATCAACGATCTTCACAGACAGTTGATATAGTGGGAAATTCACATCGGATGACAGGGCGTGAATCAGAAATATACCGTCGTACATTCCTAATTCACAATGTAGGAGAATCATGCTTGTTACAGCATGAAGCTAGGGACCTACATTTTTTCATCTCACATACAAACACTCTTAGTTTTAATTACATCTCAACATTATATTTTATACCTTTCATTTTCTAATTTATTCCATATATCTAAAACTTCTTGCCAAAGCAGAAATATAATAATATATCAACGATCTTCACAGACAGTTGATATAGTGGGAAATTCACATCGGCTTTAGCCTCCGATGGCAGGGCGCAAATTAGAAATGTACCGTCGTACAATTTCTAATCTACAATGTAGGAGAATCATGCTTGTTACAGCATGAAACTAGGGACCTACATTTTTTTCATCTCACATACAAACATTCTTAGTGCCAATTACATCTCAACATTATATTTTATCCCCTTTCTTTTTCCAATTGTTCCATATATCTAAAACTTCTTGCCAAAACATATATTCAAGAAAGTCTTCACCAATATCTTAAAATCAAACCACCAGGAACGATGTTGCAAATAGAACAAATCGTACCGCAAACGACGCAACATCTTATCCATTGTATCCGTATAGCCATTATACAAAGTTGCATAAGAAGTTACTCCCGGCCGAATCTGATACAAGTATTGATAACGCGGATCGTGCTTTATAATTTGATCAATATAAAACTTCCGTTCCGGACGAGGCCCGATGAAAGCCATATCTCCACAGAAAACGTTCCATAGCTGCGGTAGTTCATCCAAATGATGTTCACGAAGAAATTTTCCAATATCTGTTAGTCGCCCATCTCTTCCTCCGGCATAAAGTCTGGGACCTGCCGACTCTGCATCCAATCGCATACTGCGGAATTTATAGATATTAAACGGTCGGCCGAAACGCCCGATACGTTCTTGCTTGAATATAGCCGGGCCACCATCCTCCCGTTTCACAGCTATATAACAAATTAAAAATAGCGGAGAAAAAACAACCATTAAAACTGCTGCAACTATGCAGTCCCCAATTCGCTTTACATTACGCTCAAAAGCATTCATTCCGTCCGGAATGAATTCCTCACTATACCCCATAATAATTTGATTAGAAAATTAAACGTAAATACCCAAACATGTATACGATATCTACAACTATACAAGTAATATTATTAACTATATTTTTTCCTGAAACTATTTATTTCATATATTTAAAAATACCACGAATCGCATAATTAATGAAATAGAAAGAACTCCGAAAATATCCCAATTTCTCAATATTCATATAAATATTCCAAACCCAAGATAGAACCTTCAGTTTATTTGAAGACAAAGAATTTTTTCTGACTCTATATTCCGCCAAACAACTTTGAGTATTCACAGCCAAATAACCTTTTCGTAAAATAGAAAGCCATAAAATATAATCCTCATGTCCGGCAGAAATAAAATATTGTTTTCCTGCTTTTAAAGTATCATATATTCCAGTTAAACACCCAATCACATTACCACAGAGCAATTGATGATAAGTGCATCTTTGAGGAGCCACTATTATTCGTCCACAACGATTACCAAATTCATCAATTTTCTCATAATTTGAATAAACGACTGCTACATTTAATGTATCAAAGAGAGAAAGTTGTTTTTCCAGTTTATCCGATTTCCACAAATCATCACTATCTATAAAAGCAATATATCGTCCCTTAGCCTCTTTTATTGCCATATTTCGAGGTATAGTAGCAGAACCGGAGTTCTCCTTTAATTTAATTAGCCGAATCCTTGAATCTCGTTCACAATATTCTTCAATTATTCCTCTTGTATTGTCTTGCGAACCATCATCAACAATTATCATTTCCCAATAAGGATACGTCTGATTTAAAATTGATTCTATCGTTTTAGATATAAACCGTTCTGAATTATAACACGGGGTAATAATAGAAACTATCTCTTTCATTTTTTCAAATAAGATGCCAACTTTTTAACTGTATTTCTGCTCCCCATGGAGAATGTGCCCACAATTTTGGTGCAATTACCATTTTTCCAGAAGAATCATTTAACCAAGCAGCCCACCAACTAAATGAACTATTAGCTATTATATTTATTCTACAACAAGACATCAGCTGCATATCAATATAACTTTCAAGCCCCGAATTCCAATCAACAAAAGTCAATGGGTTTCCTTTAACCAAGGGGAGTATATTTATCCTACACCACTCTATATCATTAGAAAACAGATAAAACTGAGGCGTGTCACAATTCTCCAGCACATATTCTATTGCTTTTTTATAATAGTCTATATCACAAATTCCACCAAATAATTTATGATTCAAATAATCTCCTCTACGAATATGCAAGCTAACAGAAGTTTCTGTACTCTGAATCTTCTCTATCAATTCTATATTACGTTTAGGAAGTTCTTTTTTGAATGTAAAAGCTGCTCTTACTTCTGCCTGAGCATCCACAAAATATTTTAGATTTTGCCAATATCCTTCATAGTACCGATCATTACTACTCCAAACTACTGGCATGAAATCAAAGTCATTTTTTTCAATACATTCAGTTTTTCTAGTAGGTAGCATTTTGCGAAGTGCCCTCTGTATTTTGTAGAATCTCACGAAAAAAGATAACCGTCTGATATCTTGTCGAGATGCATATTCAGCATCTACACCAAAGATGAACTTCAATTCAAATCCATTATGGAGACCATAAGTATCAAACATAGTTGTATCTATTTTTATTACTTCTTCCGGGTATTTCTTTTTTAAAGAAAGATAAAATGCATATTGAAACATCTGGTTTCCCAATCCACCTATAATCTTAACGATCTTCATTCTCTCTAAACATTATTATTTTTATCAATCAATTTTTCCAACTCATTAATAAAATCTTTAAATTGACTCTCCCAATCTTTTTCTTCTATTGCATAATTTTTCATTCGATTTTTCACCGACAATAGATTCTTACGATTCACTACAATTCCTTCTAATAATTCCCGTATTTCTTCAACCGAATACGGATTAACCACAAATCCGATTTCTCTTTTGGTCACTAAATCTCCTAAACAGGTTTTTTCTGAGAAAACACAGGGGACAGTATAATACAGCGATTCATGAAACTTATTAGAAATAGCGTATTTTACATTATAGTCTTTATTAGGATAAGCTGCCCATACAATATCTGAATTCTGATAAAAACGCTCTATTTCATCATATTCATAACGACCCGTAAAATAGATATTTTCACTTCCTTCACTATATTTCTTCAAGGCTTTCAGGTCATGTCCTTCTCCATGAAAATAGAGATTTATATTTGGATTATCTCTTACTGCAGAAACCAAATTTTTCAATATTTCCAAATAACGTACTCCACCAATATAAGATATATTCAACTTTCCGGATTCACATTCCATATTTTTATCTATATGAAAAGCGGTAAAAACTGGTTTATTCTCCAATACCACATGACTATATTTTTCGCATTTATATAGCGATTCATAAAATCTAGAAGCAAACACAATCATATCGGTATTTCTCAAAGTTAAACGTTCAACTCCTTTTAATATAGCTAGTAAAACTTTTGAGGGCACGGAAGGTATATCCAAATTCTCATATACTAATATTTGCGACTTCTTTTTAAAGATGCTAGACAGCAAAAGCATGTCCCAATGTGACGCTATAATAACATGAGGTTTAATTTCTATATTGCACTTTTTTAAATAGAAGAAGTATCCAAACAGGTTAAAGAGTTTTTTCAACAGTTGCCCCCCGGGAGAATTCTTTTTATATATATTATAATTAGGAAGGGCAGAAATATCCTTATTTTCTCTATTCCAGGCACAAAAAGACATTTGTATCCCTTTCCCACTATAATATTCACAAATGCTATTAGCTATTTTTGTATTCCGCGTGTTAATCGGATATGCACTATCAATTACCAAAAAACGAACTGTTTGTTCCATCTTCTTATCTAAATTGTATATTTTCTACCTTAAATATTAACTGATATGGTACATAAAGCGATTTGAAAGCATTATTAGAACCAATATAAACCATAGCCAGGAAATAGCCTAAAAAACAGATTGCATAAAATAATCTGTATTGAATTGAATATTTTTGTAACACATAAGGAACTAAAAGGCAAAGATAAATCAGAAAGTACATTCCCAAACGGCTACCTAATGACGGTCCCAATATGAAAGGAAACAATAATGCGATGCCAATTATAGTAAACAATTTATTTTCAGATTCATCTATTCTTCTCAAATAACTCAATAATAACAAAGATAGAAATAGAGCTATCTGGACATATCTGACAATTCCTCCGCCAGTATAGTCCTCCAGTTTATCTATATAATAAGTATATATGCCTAATGTATAAAGTATTCTGAATAGGATTTCTTTTGCAAGAAATAATGTAGGAATAATAAATACGATCATACGGAGATTCAAAAAACGATAAACGGGATAGATAAACAATGCAGCTAATGCAGAAGCATGAAATAATGCAGCCAATGAGACTACAAGGGCATACTTGAAAAATGATTGCTTTAAAACATACTTAAATCCCCAAAATGTTATGCTAAGTGCTAGTACTTGGCGTACAGACGTAAATGATTCTAAATAAAAGAAAGCAAGAAATACCAATATTGAGAATTGAAAATTCACAGATTTTTTTTTCAACGAATGGAAAAATATCAAATAAGTGGGTAATCCGAAAAGGACAAAAAGTAAAGGTGGACTATCAAATAAAATTGCGATAACACAGAATGCTTGACTCAATGGTTCCAACCTTATTATCTGATTCACCTGCACTTTATCTATATAATCATAATAATTAACATAATCCCATCCTACATCAAAACGGAATATCCCTATAAAGACGATAATAAATAATCCTATGATTTCTAAAAAAGACGCTTTTCTACTATCTACCGGAAAAAATCTCGATAAAAAGAAAAAAGTAAGTACAATGAAAATAAATAGAATATAAAATTGCATCTAGCCCTGCTTCAATACTGTAACTATCCTACTACATGCCTTTCCATCTCCATACGGATTAATAGCCTTATGCATCACATTATAATAATCATTATTATCTAAAAGTGACGAAACTTCATTTATTATTTTTGTACAATCAGTCCCCACTAATTTCACTGTTCCAGCCTGTAAAGCTTCCGGCCGTTCCGTTGTATCACGCATTACTAACACAGGCTTACCAAGTCCCGGAGCTTCTTCCTGTATTCCTCCACTATCTGTCAATACAATTGCGCTTTTCTCCATCAAATAAACAAATGTTATATATTCTAACGGCTCAATAAAAAAGATATTTGATGTGGAATAGCCATCAAAAACCTTATGAATAGGTTCTCTTACATTCGGATTCAAATGCATTGGATACACAAAATCAACATCCGGGTATTTCCCTGTCAGCCGTTTTATAGCTGTACAAATATGAATAAAACTCTCGCCAAAATTTTCTCTACGGTGTCCAGTTATCAATACCAGTTTCCGTCCATGTGCCAATCGTTCTACATCATATCCGGCCTGTTCCAGTCTTTCCGCCAATTGTCTACCTAAAACATCATTTTGCTTAATCATGTCTACAACCATGTAAAGGGCATCTATAACTGTATTACCAGTCACCATTATCTGTTTCTCCGATACACCTTCACCCAATAAGTTAGACTTACTTAGCAAAGTAGGAGCAAAATGATAAGTAGCAATTCGTCCCGTTATTTGCCGATTCATTTCTTCCGGCCAAGGACTATAAATATTATTTGTTCGTAATCCGGCCTCGACATGTCCAACAGGAATCTGCTGATAAAAAGCTGCCAATGCAGCAGCTGTTGATGTGGTTGTATCTCCATGCACCAGTACAATATCAGGTTCGACTTCTCTTAAAACATCACGCATACCAGTCAAAACTCTAGCAGTCACATCATACAGATCTTGCCCTTGTTTCATTATGTTCAAATCATAATCTGGTTGGATATTGAAAAGTTGTAATACCTGATCTAACATTTCTCGATGTTGACCTGTTACGCATACAAAAATTCTCACTGATTCTGGATATTTTTGAAACTCCTTCACTAGCGGAGCCATTTTTATAGCTTCAGGCCTTGTGCCAAAAACTAACATTATTTTCTTCATCATCACCGTAATATTTTTCTAAAGTATAATCGTATTTCATTTGTAACCAAATAAACTCTCAAAAACGGTATCAAGAAAGGAGACCGGAATAATTCACAAATAACTAAAAGTATCTTGTAAAGTCCAGGCATAGAATGTATCTTTACAGAACAATTTAATAAATTCAAGTAAGAATCCAGAATCTCATTTCTTCTTTTATGAGATATTTTCTTATCACAAATAAGCGATAAAATAGCCCGCAGAATGTACACATTTCTTTCAACTTCTATAAACGTAAGAAACCGTTCATCTTTTATACTAAGATTTTCACAATTCTTTTTTCGCAAGTTAAAAGATGACTCAACATAACAAATAAATATGTTATGCGGTATATAGACAGAAGTTAGAGACTCCTGGTTCCTCCTCACATATAAATATCCTGCTTTCTTTACAAAAGCTAATGTCTGCACATGCAACAAAAATTGCAATGAGAAAATGTGATCTTCACCAAAAGAAAGTCTTGAATCAAATAGAAGTTGATTATCAACAATGATTTGTCTTTTAAATAATTTTGCCCAAGGAGAATTAAAAATATGCTTTTCCTCAGCATACATATAAACAGATGCTTCATTCATAGTAATTATTTGCCCCTGTTTCCCAAAGGATACTATATCTTGTACTCTCTTACCATCATCAACTATCTGATACCCCTGCATATACAAATCTGTATTTACTGCATCTTTCCAGAAAGAACTGAGATAATCAGGCGTAACCATATCATCAGAGTCAATGAAACAAATATAATCACCTACTGCCTGAAATAGCCCCCAATTACGAGCTACTGATACACCTGAATTTTCACGATGAAATACTCTTATCCGCCTATCCTTAGAAGCAAATGAATCACAAATTTTTCCACTTAAATCAGAACTTCCATCATCAATCAATAATAATTCCCAGTCAGTAAAATCCTGATTTAAAATACTATCAATGCACTCTGTCAAATACAACTCGCTATTATATATAGGAACAATAATTGAAACTTTCATTATTTTGTTGTATTATAGATATGAGAAGTCAAAAATTTAAATATTCCAAAAGGTAAATTAGATAATAAGATTTTTGCTCTTGTTAAATTCGTAAGCCCTTTTCTAAACGTATAACATCCTCCCATCTCCTTACCCAATTTTGTATACATCTCATCATTCATATCTTGTTCGACAAGTATTCTTCTAAGTAAATACTTTGTATCGATCATATATTTAATCAATAAAGGGAACTCTTCAAACAGTGCATTTTTCTTTATAAATTCTATTTTAAGAAAGAATATTTCATAATAACTTTTCAAACTCTTAATAACATTCCGTGGATCTGTCATTATCGAATTCTCCCGAATACGATAGCCATATGTCTTCTGTACACATATTCTTAAACTAGCGCAATAATAAAAGAGTAAGAAAGACCATAATGAGTCTTCATGAATCAGTCCTTCACAAAACCATAATTCATGCCGATAAAAAAATTGCCTCTTCACCAATTTATTCCAAGCCATTTCATATAGTTCATACGAAATAAAAGCATTAAATATATCTTTCTGAATATTGAAATGAGTAATAGTAGTTTTCAATTGAGGAATATTTTGATTAGAACCGATTAACTCAAAATCTCCCATAACTACATCAGGTAAGTCCTTCAAAGCCAAGTCAGCCAATAATGCAATAGCATTCTTCGCTAAAATATCATCAGAATCTAAGAAGTATAAATAATCTCCTGTCGCTACTCTAACACCTGAATTTCTCGAAGCTGATAATCCCCTATTTTCTTTATGATCTACTATTTTGAAAAGAATGTTCCCATCATAATCGGACAATATTTTATGGACAACCACCATACTTTGATCAGGCGTGCAATCATTTACTATAACACACTCTATATCGCCCTTATAATTTTGGTTGATAACGGACAATAAACAACTTTCAATATATTGCTCAACATTATAAACCGGTATTATTATAGAAACACTAATCATCTTGTCAATCAACAAAGTTTGCATCATCTATATCTTTCAGCCAAGTTTCATAGAAAAACTTGTTTTTTCCGTATGAATTATCAAAAAAGACAAAAGTTTTTCCTAGCAGAATAGATAATATAGCAACATGAAGTCTTGTTGTATATACCTTATCATAATTACTCAGAAATCTTATTCCTTTTTTAACTAAATAGGGTTTCAAATAATTGGAAGCAAAAATATCTGCCATGCTATATTGGTGAAATCTTACTAGTTTTCCCAATATTTTAAATTGAAAAAAATCAGCTTCCATAGTAGGCCAGTCTTTTACATCTACTATGTTTTTATCTTCAACAACATAACTTTCATAATCCTTCTCACAAAGCTCGATATCATTTCTCTTTAAAAACAAAATTTTAGAAGTAGAATTACAGTTATACTTTTTCAATATTTGTTGTGAAATACAAAATGCCATATCTGGTAATAGGAGTAAATTGTTCTTAAAAAAATAAGAATTTAAAATTTCAAGTGATTGGGTATCACGAACACAGATAGTCAAATTAGAATGTCTACTCATTAAATACGCATCACTTTCAAGTATTCCTGTATCTTGGTAATAAATGCTTTGCGGTAATATAATAATTTTATTATCAGGATATAATTCTATTACTTTTAATCTAAACTCCTGATGCATACGCCAAAGATCTCCAAAGTTTCCACCACCTTGTAATAGGATGGTCGTATTTTTAGGTAATGGTCTATAAGTAAAAGTCTGATATGCACATTTCGATATGCATTGAGCAGACAAATCCTTTAAAAAGCACTCAGTTCCCTCCCAAATTAAAATATCACCTATATTAGTATAGTAGGGAAGATCCCATAATACATAAGAATCCGATATCAAAGGAGTCAACGCATTGACTATCGAATTTCTCAAAAAAGAAGCCTTTTCTGAAAAAGTCATTTTTTTATATACTTAAGAATTGAGTTTATTGTTTTTTTCACCTTACCTTTCACCTCTCTTTGAACAGCTAACTTATGCAATTTTTTATTTATAGCCTCTTTTTCTTGTTCTGTATATTCTTTATTAGATTCATATAATCTAGTACTCATGAAACTTTTCATTTCAGGTTTAAGCCATTCACTGCCATCACTACAAATTCTATTTCGCAGATCTGCATAAGTAGGAGCATCTAACTCAGGTATATCTCCTAATACTATATATGAATGACCATTATAGCAATGATATTCTAAGCAATTATTACCCATAGGACAAAAGTGAATAGGCTTTTCTATATCTTCAAAAATATTTTGATGAACCAACGACTTGTAACATTGTGTCATCATTCCAGTTCCAAGATTTAAATAGAAAGACCAGTCACCAGCATAACAAAATTCAGTTCTCTTTACTTCGAATATTTTCATTTTATAATCAAAAATAGCAGATTTAAATTTGCCCCAAATTTTACCATATTCATCTTTATTCAAACTAGTTAAAATAGGTAGCTTTTCAGGATCTCTTTCATCCCTGGCAATTGTCACATGAGGAATTGCACCAACTTCTTCAACTGCTTTCTTGTTCATTTCATCAATAAAAGGAATTAATTCATCTGAAGGCGTCACTTCCAAAGTGAATGAACACCCTGCATCCCTTACCTTTTTAATATTAGAGAAAAAGCGATCTAATAGTTTTCTTTCTTTCAGTTCTAAATAATGATATGAGAATTTAAAGAATAATCTTTTCAACAAATCTGATGGAAAAGATGAAATTTCATCGAAGCGTTTGGAAATAGTAGCATTGGTTACCACCATAACATAATGCCCTTCTTCTAAAAGAACACGAATATATTCCAGCAAATCTTTTGATATTAATGTCTCTCCTGCAGCACAAAAATTTATTAAACATATTCCTCCTAATCTCTCTTTAGACAATGCTCTTTTAACAGTCTCTGCAGAATAAATTAATTTTGGTACCTTATTAGCAAATAATCCATGTTGCACAATATAACAGTAATGACAACGCAAAGTACAAGTTGTTATCGGAACATAACAATCAATATATCGCTTTATTTTATCCATATTATTTTAGAAAGCTAAATTTATAATTATTTTTATTCAACCACTTTATGCTTTGTTTTAACTTCACTCTATTAAAATAATTTTTAGTCCCCTCCAAAGCCCACTCATGCGTGAAAAGTATAATAGTATCTTTATCCTGAAGGCCCAATAGTTCAAAAGGAAAGTATTTCATTCTTTCTATTCTGATATCCGTTTTATAATAAAAAATACTATCACAAATATATGTTCGTTGATTATATAAACTATCACTTTGTTGTTGGTTCAAATTATAACTTTTTCTTCCTCTATCATCTGCACCTAATAAGCGATATATTTGATGTTTCTTAAGGACATGAATCATACTATTATCAGCAAAATAATAATGCAACCTTAGACAAGGGGCTAAAGATGCCTCCCCTCCCCAATAAGATATAGAATTATTTACTTTTGATAGAGAACGTTCAAATTCAAGTGCCTGCTTTTTCTCATCAAATTGTGGTTTAATTGCATGATATCCAAATTTCATCCATTCAGAGTTCTCCATAAATTCAGTTCTAAATTTGTTTGGAACTTCCGTTATGACAAAATCATTTGCAGATTCATATACATAAAGACTAAAGACAGCACCATAATCATCATGCAATTCTTTTAGCGACTCAAAAAATGGATGTTGAAATATAGATGTAAGCGCAAGGTGTCTTTCAAGTCTTTAAGACAAAGGTAGACGTCATCAAAACTTACATGAACTATTTTACTTTTTGAGTTTGATGCAGTAGGTAGTTGAATATAGGTATATACAAAAAATATAGCAATCAATATAACAGCACCCCACAAGCCAAAGAGGATCTTTTTATTTTTTCCCATACACTCTGTTTACGATTTTTTTTATAATACTAGATTTCACAAATATTTTTTCTTTCTGATTTAATCCTATAAACCAAGCATTTATAAATATACAAAATATACTACCAACAGCAACACAGATTAACCTTACAAATCCTTCATTCATACTACAATGAATCCAATATGGCAATATAAATGAAAGTAAGCTCACAATGACTGATACTCCCAAAACATTTACAGTAAACTGCTTAATTGAAATTTTTATTAAAGAGTTTAGAATTATGACACGAATAACTATTGATATCGTTGATAATAAAATCGCAATCAAAAATGTGACATAAGGTGGATAACCCAATTTCAGAAAGACATAAGAGATAGGAAGATTCAATAGTAACAAGCCTCCTACCATAATCTGATATAATCTTATATTTCCTGTAGCCTGGACAGTTGCACCAATAACATAAGTAAATGATTCTATAAGAGAATTTATAATAATCAAACGAATAAATAAAACAGTATATTCAGGTACTTGCCCTAACCATATTGCCAATATATATTCCGTCTCTAGCACAATAGGTATCGAAAATAACAATAATAAAAAATACGAAAACTTTGCCCCACTAAAGAGAAGCAGAAACATTCGATTAAAATCTTCACATGCATACGACTTCACAATCTGCGGATTCATTGCCATCGTAAAGTTCTGAGTAAATCCATTGAGTGCCGTATTAACCTGATTAGTAATACCTCGTGCCGCATTAACAATAGGACCAAAGAAAATATTCAAGACCATATTTACTCCCTGATCTTTCAATACATAAGCCATACTTCCCCATAAACTCCAACCGGAATAACTGAGCATATTTCTAAAAGTATCTTTATCATAAAAAGGTTTGGGATTATATTCATTGAATTTTTTCTTACAATAAATATGATAAACTAAAAATAGAAAACCGGTCATCAAAAATAACAAAAAGCCATATACAACTAGTTTGTCATAGCTACAAGTGCTTATAATAAAAGCTATGAGTAATTTGCATGCTGCATCCAAAATCCCCATATATGCATAAATTCCCATTTTTTCATGAGCAATTATTTCCGCATTCAATGGAACTTGCATAATTGTTACTACACAACTAAGAATCGAAAATTGAAAAATCATATTAGCGGCAAATAGCCTTTCAACAGGTATAACCAATTTATTATTTACAAACCATAGACCGATTGTCTCCGCCAACACTAGAATAATCACAGCCAATATCAAATGTATAGTAAAAGCAGTACGAAAGTTTTTCTTTAGTTCAATGACGTTTTCTCGGCCTAATTCATAAGTTATAAAACGGGAAGTTGCAGAACTCAAAGCTGCGTTAAAGAAGGAGAACAAAGTTACAACTCCTGCTACAACATTATAAATTCCATAATCTTCTATACCTAAAGCCTTTAATACAATCCTAGAAGTATATAAATATACAATCATTATGATGCTTAGTCGAATATAAAGCATCATTGTATTTTTTGCTATAAGATTGTTTTTTGAGCTAGACATAGAATAATAAAAAGTAGAGCACTGATAATCAATTACCTTTTCTTATATCCATTTTTAATCTATTCCATATTTCTTTTCCAAACAAGTCCCAGCCAATAACAAAAAATATGGATAGAAATACAAATAATAATACACTGACTTTTATTCCTATACCAGAAGTTTCCAAAGGAATAACAGCAGGTTCAACCACTGCAAATACAGGTTTTTCCTCTTGCACTTTTGCTCTGGCAACTTGCAACTGATTGGCCACCTGACTATATACCTGATAAGCTAAACTTCTATCATTCTGTAGTCGTTCCTGTTCTGTACGTACACTTTGAAGAATTAAATTATCATGAGCATCCACATAATCTGCATATTTCTTTTGAGCAATATAATACTCTTCTTGACGCTCTTTAAATAGCTTTTCTAAATAAGTACAGTCATCTATAGCTTTTGAAGTTCGATAACTAATAATGTATTCCTGCAATTTATGAACCACAGAGTCAGCTACAATTGTTGCTATAACAGGTTCTTGTAAAGTGACAGCTATATTCGTAATAGCTGTTTTATTATTCACTGATGCAGTTATTGCTTTTCTTAACAAATTCAATTTATCAAATTCGTCTCTCGTTAATATAATAGTCGTCTGATCCATTTTTCCAGCAATAACATTTTTATTTTCATCACTAAATAAAGACTTTACTCCACCTATAATCATTCCCGGCATACCAATCACGTAATTCCACCAAGGAGAAGACTGTTCATCCAAATAATCTTCTAAAGTAGTATTTGCCTTTTCAACAGGTACATCAATTTTCATTTTTAGAAGTTCAAGTAAGAAAGGAGTGGAAGAAACAATATCAGATGAGAGAGAAGCATTTAACGCATCGACTCCCTCCCCCATGTTAGCTCCATTTCCCAAAAAAGAAGCTGCAAGCCCTGCCAACCCATTACTTTTGGTATTACCCATCTCAGGAGAAAGAGTCACTTTAACTGTATACTGTTTAGGAATACTCAACGCAACAATAATACCGATTAATACTCCAATACCAGCAGCCTTATACATTTTTTTACGAATACCGATTATTTTACGAAAAATATCGACTAAATCAAGCCCCATTCTAGGCTCTTTTTTCTCGTCCAATTTAGAAGACAATTCTTTATCAGTATTTTGTTTGCTATTTTCAACCATAAATCGAATTGCTATTTTTTTATTAGATTGGCAATAGAAGCAACCATCATTCCCAATGTACTAAATGAGGTTGCATAAGCCAAAATATTACTGATATTCGCCTTACCTTTCTTAGCTTTGCTAGGTACAATTATCTCACACCCAGGCTCTATCTGTTTCTTACCACTACCCTTCACCTTCGTAACCTGACCATTCATATAAATAATGAATTTCTTACTCTTCTTCGCATTTTCAGAATAACCACCGGATTGGTTTATGTAGTAATTTATGTTCTTACCTTCTATATAGGAAACAGTATTCGGAACCATTACAGCACCATTAATAGTTATTGTATTATTGTTCTTCGGAATAGAAACAACATCACCTTCACGCAATACAAGATCCGCCGTACTTCCCGGTTTAGCCAATGCTTTTTCCAAATCAATGCCGACTGTAAATGTATTCTCCACGCGGATACCTAAAGAATCAATCATAGCTTCTCCAAGTTGCCTGCTCATTAAACGAATCACATCACCCATGCGTTTCTTTTCGCTGGCGTTAGCTACACGAGTCAGTTTTGCACCACGCAGGTAAGCGTAGTTCGTAGCACCACCGGCTTTGTTGATTAAATCCGAAAGGCGTTCTTCACGGCTGGTCATCGCATAAGAGCCACCGAAAAGGATTTCACCTTCTACCACCACATTTTGTTGCGGCTGATAGCCGGGACTTCGACGTACATAAACCTCATCATAAGGTTGGAGTACAAATCCCGGCTTCCCATCCACCACAAATCCCTCTTTCAAAGAAAAAGTATATATCTGACCAATTGTATCGTTGTCTACCGTACTTCGGGGGTTCTTGATTCTGCGGGATACATCCACACGGACAACCGAAGCTGCTTCACGCAAACCACCTGCCTGGATGATAAGGTCTTCAAGAGTCATATTATCAGCGTAGGGATAAGAATCCGGCTTGGCTACTTCACCGTGGATGACAACATCACCTTTATCTTCCAAGTCGTGGATACTTGGGATATAGAGGATGTCATTCTTCATCAGGATGATATTGGGGGAAGTACCATCCATTATGGCTTTGATGTCTACCGGGATAACTTCACTGGTCAGGTCTTCGCGTTGGCGGTAAAGGACGGCACGGTTCAGGAACGCATCACCCGTAAGACCTTGTGATTCGTTGACGAGTTCGCGGATTGTATTCAGTTTACCGTTCAATTCATAAATTCCCGGGCGATAGACTGCACCACGGATTTCGAGTTTGTTAATGAAACGGTTAAGGATGGCTTCGGCTGTAACGACATCACCGTTTCGCATTTTATAGACGCTGTAATCCAAGTCTTTGACTGTATTTACTTCGTACTCCTGACCATTCTGACGTACTACACGCAGTGAACGGGTGTAGGCATCCGCTTCGAAACCACCGGCATAGCTGAGAAGGGTAGATAAGGATTCGTCTTTTTTCATTTCGAAACGCATAGAACGTTTCACTTTTCCGTCGATCTTTACCAATACTTCGTAGGCGGGGACGATAATAACATCACCTTCCTGAAGACGGATGTCGTCCTGAATGTTTCCTTTCAGTATGAATTGGTAGACGTCAATTGTGGCGATGTTCTTACCGTTTCTTACCAGTTGGACATTGCGAAGGCTTCCTATGTCACTGACTCCGCCGGCACGGTAAAGTGCATGAAATACAGTGGCAAAAGAAGAAAGGGAATACGTGCCCGGTTGTACAACTTCGCCCATCACGTTGATTTGAATCGTACGTATGCTACCCAGAGTCAGACGGATATCCGAGGTAGGGTCGGTGGCGCTGTTAAGGCCGTTGTATATCTTATTTAAAGTTTTCTTGAGATAGTCGTTGGCTTCGGCGATGGTCATACCGTTCAGGTTGACAGGGCCGATTTTCTGAATGTTGATGGTGCCATCAGGGGAAATCTGCTGCCGGATAGTATTCTGGCTCGCTCCCCATATGTCGATAATCACTTCGTCACCCGGGCCGAGACGGTAGTTCAAGGGAGTGGCGATGTTCACACTAGGTTCAAAAGTCAGGTTTCGGGTATTGAAGATATTTCTGCCGAAAACTTGGTTGCCACGGTCGAGGTCTTGTGTGCTCGGGTGGTCTTCCTGCATGTCGGAAGTATTTTCTTTCGTTTCTTCACGCAGACGCGACTCATTAATATCAGTGCCGGTGGCATTGGAAGTATTTACATTGTTCTGACGTTCATACAACTGTTTCACACGCATCGCCTGTTCCTTGGTCACACCTTTGCGGGCTAGTTCCGAGGCTAGTTGTTTTTGTTCTTTTCCTTGCTTGATGCCATCTTTCACATATTCAAGGACTTGGGAATCACTCATGCTTTGAGCCAGCAAAGGAGAGGCCCCCCCTAACATTAGAATGAATAGAAACGCAGTAATCTTTTTAGATAGTGTCATTGGTATTTTTTGTAGATTCCACATAACCGATTGGCATGTCCACGCAAGCACAGCCAAGCATATTTAAACGGACGGCGATTTTGCTCTTGCCCCCTATCGTGACGAGTTCGCCGACAAGACCTCTGAGAGGGCCTTTGATGACACGGACTTTCTCACCACGTGCCAAAGGAGAACTGTTCATACAAATTGCTTCGTCGGAATAATCGAGCATGAAACGAAAACGAGCCATCTGCTCATCGGGAATAACGGCAGACGTGCTTTCACCACGCATCACCATATAACGGCTGACCGTGGAAAAACTTAGAACTTCCTTGCGTTCTTTAGGATCAGCATGTACAAATACCATCATCGGAAGCAATACAGTATTGACAGCCTTACGACGGTCGCTCCATTGATGTACCTCTTGCTGGACGGGAACGAAAGTATCGATTCCCATCTTGAACAAACGCTCGGCAACCTTCTTCTCGTGATGCATACGAACCAGTGCTACATACCAGCGTTTTGAGTGTGCTACGCCTTCCCCTGTCCCACAACCGGGCGCGGCGCTAATAGACTTTTCCTTTGCAAAAATCATAATTTTTTACCCCATGTTTATCTGTTACTTCTTAGGTAACGGACAATACACATGCAGAACGCATACAACAGCAATAAAAAGGAAAAAAAACAACATGAGGGAAGAAAAGATATGGTTATCCGGACTCCAAGACAGACGCTTTTTGAGGTTAGGAAATAGAAATTCACAGAGCATGAAGAGCTTATTCCTCATGTTCAGAAACTTTATGTGGACATATTTGAAAGAAAAAGGAAAAAAAGAAGTTTATTGCTTGTTTCCTATTATTATTTTTCTCTATCTTTGTAGCAAATAAAAATCCGTTACCTAAGAAGTAACAGACTCACTAAATCCCTAAACCCTAATACTTTAGTTGAATTATTCAGAGCATCCTAAAACTCTTCACGTAAGAATAATTCATTTTATTTACTTTTGTTCTTTCTTCTAATTCAAAGCCTTTTAAATAGATCTGTGTTGTCTTGATTGATTTATGTCCCAGCGATTCGCTTATCATCTCGATAGGAACTCCCCTGTATTTCGCAGTAGTAGCCCATGAATGCCGGAGTGTATAAGAAGTGATGGACGAGCGTATCCGCAACTGTCTTGACAGGCACTTCAAGTCATTATTAAACCGTCTCAAAGCCGTCTGATACTCGCGGTATGCCTTTTCATCCGTCCTTGTATACTCTCCGCTCAATATTCGGAAAAGATAGTTGGGACGATTATCGGGATGCTCCTCATTATATCCGTTACACAAACGGGCAATGGCATCCTGTGCCGAATCCAGAATCTCGAGACTCATGGGCGTACCGGTCTTCATACGGTTGTACTTCAAAAGTCCCTGCTCGACGTTAGATTTCTCCAAATGGGCAAAGTCGACAAACGGCATACCGCAAAACTGGAACAACAGACTGGCAACAGCTTGTGTGCGTCGCAGTTTCTCCGTCTTAGGGTCTTCGTTAAGCAAGACATGAAGTTCACGTATCGGAAGCGCCTTCTTCTGACGGGTATCGACACCCGTAAAGACATCCCGGAACAGACCGTACACATAAGGAGCTTGCCGACTATCGACTCCCCGATTGTAGATACAACGCAACATACGCATATACGTAGAAATCGTATTAGGCTTCAGATGAGAAGCCGCCAAATAGTTGCTATACGCCTTCAACGTATCGCGATTCACCCTACTGAAAGCGATGAATTGACTTCCGCAAAATTTCGTAAAGGAACGGATAGCATGTTTATACACATGAGCCGTTGAATAACGACCCTCCCTTCGCAAACGATCTATATATTCGTTTGCACAATTAGTAAATTGCTTTTTCTTCATAAATAAATAATTACTTATCTAGTTAGCCATCAAATGACGGACGGAATATAATAAGATTATAGATAAAATAAGTTGCCATTTCAGAATTACTCACTGTTTTCAACTGATTTTCGAATATTTTCTAAAAAAATAAGAACGGCGATGCAGTATTCCGAGAATCTCCGCATTTACCCTATAAAGCCAAGAAATAAAAAAGATAATCAGACCTATATCATAAGACCTAAAACCTGAGCTTAACAAGTGGGGGAAAAAACAAAAAAGAGAGAGAGTTTTTTTATTTAACGTCCCCAAAAAAGAAACCCCTGCTAACTTTAAAGTTGGCAGGGGTTTTATTTTAGATACTGAGTTTATCTTTAAACGCCATTATTATCTTTAAACATCAGGCGCCATTACCTTTTTACTTGCAGTATTTCTTAATCAGCTCATCCACGTTCGGATCACCCAATTCCTTAGCTTTCTTGAAGTTTCCGCAAGCCTCGTCCGTCTTCTTCAACTGTATCTGGCAGAGTCCCAGCAAACGGTAGGCTTCGCCATATTTCGGGTCTGTTTTCAGGATATTATTCAGAATTTGAATAGCTTCCTCATAACGTCCTACACGCAGGTTGACCACAGCATTTTCAGCCTGATAAGTCAAGTCGGTCGGATTCAGTTCGACAGCTTTGGCAATATCGTCCAATGCACGTTGATACTGGCGTGCTTTCAAGGCAGCCTGTTCACGATAATAATAGAATACATCGTTCACCTGGCCGTTGACAGCTTTAAAATAAGCGTCGTAGTCGAACATAGCGTTTCGTGGCTGGTTGGCGTTCATATTCATTTGTGCACGTTCCAGCAGATAAGGAGCGAAGTCCGCCGTAATGGGTTGCGGACAACGGGCGATACAACTATCCAACAGCACCAGGACTTCTTTCGGGTCGGCTTTCATCAACTCTTTTGTTTTGGCAGCACTGAAGAACGTACCGGGAGAAGCGATATTGCTGGCATTTACTTTCTCGTAAACAGCCAAAGCTCCGGCATAATCCTGTTGGGCAAATAAGATATCACCTTCCAATTGGACATAAACAGGCAGCGGGTCGATAGTGATGGCCTGACGTACATTCTTCAAAGCAGTGTCATATGACCAGTCCTTATACGGTTTCTCCGGTTTCGACAGTTGGTAAGCGTACATCAGCTTACCTATATTATAATATACATCATCTTTCTTCTGAGCTACTTTCAACGCTTGGTTAAAGTCGGCAACGGCCTTATCGAACCAAGACTGGTCGTCCTTGCCTTTAGCCACGTAATAATTCGCACGGCGAAGATAACCATCCGCATTCATCGGGAACTGACGGATAAAATCATCCAGCAGCTTTCCGTAATCTTCTTCCGACAGACTTGAAGAAGCCATGAACAGATATACCAACGCCTGGTCTTCCGTTTCGGGCAGACCTTTGCGGATACCTATGCTCTTCAGTGCCGCATCTCCCAAAGAAAGGGCGCTAATCTTCTGTGACATGGCAAAGGCAGCTCCTGCGGCATAGCAAGTAGTCACCGTGTCAAGGCCGGATGATTTCTGTGCAATACCGAACACCTGGCCATCCACGTTCATCACCGGACAGCTCACCATCTTGTCTTTCATCTGCATGCTCAACGTATAGTAATGATATTCGCCCGCCACTTTGGAAACCTCTTTCACTTTACCCGATACACAAGCAATGCTTTTCTGTGTAGAATAAGGAAGCATCCACGCGTCGGCTCCCACTGCCGGAGCAGTATTCGCCACAACCAACGCAGGCACCTTCTTTTCAGTAATAGCTACACGGAACTTGATAACATCATACATATCATTCGCTCCCAATATCGTGCTGACAGGCATTTGTTTGCCTTCGGCCGTGATAACCACCGCACGTTCGGCACCTTTAAAGAGAGAGTAGTCGGACAACGCCAACCCGTCTTCGGATACAAAAAATCCGTTTCCGGTATTCAGCATTTTGTCGTTTTTGTCGTAAGTCACCACCGAGAAGACAGCGCGTTTCGCCTTCTCTACCCATTTAGGGGTTTGTGCCATGCTTCCCTGTGCAAGGAAGATGAGCAGTAAAGGTAGGATTAAAATCTTCTTCATATCACTCGTTGTTTCTTTGTTTCACACCTTCGTAAATCAGGATACCGGCGGCAACAGACACATTGAGGGATTCGATGGTTCCCAACATCGGTATCTTCACCCATTCGTCGCAGAGTGCCAGGTTATCATAAGACACACCCGTATCTTCCGCACCCATAATGACGCACAACGGCCCTGTATAATCGGCTTTCGTATAGTCATAATCCCCTTTTTCGGTAGCAGCCACGATGCGAAAACCGCTATCTTTCAGGAATTTCAGCGTCGTGCGCAGACTCTGTTCGCGGCATACGGGAAGTGTATGCAAAGCCCCTGCCGAAGTTTTCACGGCATCGGCGTTCACCGACACGCTGTTACGGGCGGGAATAATCACCGCGTCCACACCGGCACATTCGCAAGTACGGGCAATCGCGCCGAAATTGCGCACATCGGTTATCCCGTCCAGCATCACGAAAAACGGATTCTTCCCTTGCTCAAACAAGAAAGGAACCATATCTTCCGTCTTCTGATAGGTCACAGAAGAAATGAAGGCAATCACACCCTGATGATTCTTGCGGGTGATGCGGTCGATACGCTCTACCGGAACACGCTGAACAGGAATCAGCAGACCATTCAAAGCCGCAAACAGCTCTTTGGAAAGTTCACTCTGAATGTCTTTCTTTACAAGGATTTTATCAATCTCTTTTCCAGCCTGAATGGCTTCTATCACGGCACGAACGCCGAAAATCATTTCACTTTTATCTATCATCGCGGTTATTTACTATTTTCTATTTACCAGTTACTATTTGTCGGTTACTAATCGCTAATTACTATTTAACAGAGCTTTGGCGTTGCTAAGGGCTGCTTCGGTCAGTGTGGCGCCACTCAGCATATGAGCGATTTCCTCTACCCTCTCCGCGTCGGTGAGACGGCGGATATGGCTGTTGGTTTCCGTATCACTGTCTTTCTTATATACCTTATAATGCGCGCATCCACGGGCGGCAATCTGCGGCAGGTGGGTGATGCTGATAACCTGGCGGTTCTGCTCGCCCATCTCCTTCATCATATCCGCCATACGGTCGGCTATTTCGCCGGATACTCCCGTGTCTATCTCATCAAATACGATAGTCGGCAACTTCACGGCTCCGGCAATCATGGCTTTGATGGAAAGCATGACGCGGGCTATCTCACCACCGGAAGCTACGGAAGAGATATTCTGCAACATACCGTTCTTATTGGCGGAGAACAGGAAGCTGACCGTATCTTCTCCCTGCAAACCCGGTTCTTTCCTGAGTCCCATTTCCACCTGGAAACGGACGTTCGGCATTCCGAGCGGAATCAGTCGGGCGGCCAATTGCTTTTCCACTTCACGGGCAGCCTTTGTACGGGCTTTCGTGAGCAGTTCGGCCTGTTGTTTCACTTTCGCATATTGTTCATCCTTGCGGGCGGTCAGTTCGGCGATACGTTCATCGTAAGAAGTGATGTCGGACAGCTTGCGACGGTATTCTTCCGTCAACGCTATCAACTCGTCAAGCGTCTGCGCATGGTGTTTCTGTTGAAGGGAATAAATCAGGTTCAACCGCTCGTTCACTTCGTCGAGACGCACGGGGTTGAACTCTACGGAGTCACTTTGCGAAGAAACTTCGTGCGAAATATCTTTCAATTCGATATAGGCGCTTTCCATGCGTTCGGTAAGTTCCTTGGCGGGTTGATAGACTCTTTGCAGACTGTTCAGCGTATTCAAGCTATCTTTCAGGGATGAAAGCAAGCCCCCTTCGTCCGAGAAAAAGGATTGTTCCACCCGATAGAGTCCCGCCTTGATTTCTTCCGCATGGCTCAACATTTCAGCTTCCTGCTCCAACTCTTCCTGCTCACCTTCGGAAAGGTGGGCTTCTTCAAGCTGCTCCAGTTGGAAACGGATGTAATCTTCATCGGCACGGCTTTTCTCCGCCAATGCCATCAACTCCGCCAGTTCGCGCTCGGCCTGCTTCCACTCTGCATAACGGGCATGGTATTTTTCCAATGCGGCGTCATTATGTGCCAGGATATCGAGCACGTTCAACTGGAAACCTTCTTTATTGAGCAACAGGTTCTGATGTTGTGAATGTACATCAATCAACAGTTCGCCAAGCTCCTTCACCTGCGACAGCGAAGCGGGAGTATCGTTGATAAATGCCCGGCTCTTGCCGGATGCCTGCACTTCACGGCGCAGGATGCACTCCTCGTCATATTCCAGTTCGTTGTCCTCAAAAAACGGGCGCATGCCATAGCCCGATATATCAAAACGAGCTTCTATTATACATTTAGAAGCTCCACGACGAATCGCCTTCACATCGGCACGCTGTCCCAACAGCAGACCGATGGCTCCAAGAATGATTGATTTTCCGGCTCCCGTTTCACCTGTTATAACGGAAAAACCTTTGTCGAAACTAATATCCAGTTTCTCTATCAACGCGTAATTCTGAATGTATAGTGAACGTAACACCTTTCTTTAAATTTAAGAATTAAATATTAAGAATTGGACGACATAACCGCTACCAAACGGTCGATAATGTCTTGCGCCACTTCCGTTTTCGGTTTCAGCGGATAGTCCGTGCGACCTTTCCTGTCGATGATGCTGATTTTGTTTGTATCGTGACGGAAGCCTGCTCCCACATCGTTCAGCGAATTGAGCACGATAAAGTCGAAGTTCTTGCGTTCGAGCTTTCCTTCGGCATTCTGCTGTTCGTTATTCGTTTCGAGGGCAAAGCCTACCAACAACTGGCCTTTTCTTTTCGTAGCTCCCAAACTGGCCGCGATATCTTTCGTTGCCCGAAGATGCAGAGCCAGTTCTTCTTCCTTCTCCCGTTTAATCTTCCTGTCGGCTACCTTTTCCGGACGATAGTCGGCTACTGCCGCGCAGAGGATAGCAGCGTCGGCATCGGAGAAGCAGGCTTGCGAAGCCGCATGCATTTCTTCTGCCGATTCCACATCGACACGGCGGATACGGGAATGTTTCGCTTCCAGTTGCACAGGGCCTGCTATCAGCGTCACTTCCGCACCACGGCGGGCACATTCTTCCGCCAGGGCAAATCCCATCTTTCCCGAAGAATAATTGCCGATGAAACGGACAGGGTCTATCTTTTCGTAAGTCGGGCCGGCCGTTATCACGATTTTCTTTCCTTGCAGTTCGTCGCTTGCCGAAAAGAATTCATCCAGGGCACAGATAATCGCTTCCGGTTCTTCCATGCGCCCCTTCCCTACCAGATGGCTGGCAAGTTCTCCCGTCCCCGGTTCGATGATATGATTACCGAACGAGCGGAGTATATCCAAATTCTTCTGTGTGGAAGGATGGGCATACATATCGAGATCCATCGCCGGAGCTACAAACACCGGAGCTTTGGCCGAAAGATAAGTCGTTATCAGCATATTGTCGGCTATCCCGTTTGCCATCTTGCCGATGGTAGAGGCGGTGGCCGGCGCAATCAGCATGGCATCCGCCCACAAGCCGAGGTCTACGTGGCTGTTCCACGTTCCGTCGCGCTGGGCAAAGAACTCACTGATGACCGGTTTGCTGGTCAGAGCCGAAAGAGTGATGGGAGTAATAAATTCTTTTCCCGCCGGAGTAATTACGACCTGCACTTCCGCTCCTTGCTTAATGAGTCCGCGGATGATGTAGCAAGCCTTGTACGCGGCAATACTGCCGGTAATTCCAAGAATTATCTTTTTTCCTTTTAGCATTATTTCGTAATCAAATTACTCATTTCACGCAGACGGATTTTTGTCAACGTCGCCTTCGTATTCAGCGTGAAGTCACTGTTCAAAATCCAACTGTAATATCCGGGGTCTTTCTTCAGAACCTCGGCTACAGACATTCCTTTGTACTTTCCGAAGTTAAACACTTCCACCCCATTGTCGTCATACACCATGCGTCCGGCAAAGTCTACATTCTTGTTGTAACTGGAATAGTCCGCCAGGAACGCAATATCGTTCTGAAGGTCGGAATAGCGGTCGAGCTGTGCTTTCAGCACCTCGTAGGTAGCCCGTGTGTCCGCTTCCGCGGTATGGGCATCTTCCAGGTTCTTGTCGCAATAGAACTTGTAGGCGGCAGACAGAGTGCGTTGTTCCATTTTGTGGAAAATCACCTGTACGTCTACAAATTTGCGCTTCGTCATGTCGATGTCTACGCCGGCACGCAGAAATTCTTCCGCCAGCACCGGAATATCGAAACGGTTGGAATTGAATCCTGCCAGGTCGCAGCCTTCGATGTCACGGGCGATGTTCTTTGCCACTTCCTTGAAAGTAGGGCAATCCGCCACGTCGGCATCATAAATGCCATGTACTTCGGAAGATGCTTCGGGGATATGCATTTCGGGGTTGATACGCAAGGTTTTTGCTTCCTCATTCCCGTTCGGGTAAACTTTCAAATAGCAGATTTCAACAATCCGGTCTGTGTTGATATTGGTTCCGGTCGTCTCAAGATCGAAAAAGACGATGGGGTTTTTCAGGTTTAATTTCATTTCTTGTTATTTTATTGGGCCACCACAGAGGACGCAGAGGACACAGAGGGTTATTTAATAATAAATATTCAAATTTATCCTCTGTGTCCTCTGCGTCCTCTGTGGTGAATTAGCATTAATCGTTCAGCATCATCGGCATCAGCAGCATCAGCAGGTCTTCGTTCTCTTCCTGTTCCACAGGGATGATAACTCCGGCACGTGACGGGTCGGCCAGTTCGATAACCACTTCGTCGGCCGAGATATTGTTCAGGATGTCGATAAGGAAAGTAGACTTGAAGCCGATGCTCATTGGAGCACCTGCATACTGGCACACCTGTGTTTCTTCGGCAGAAGTGGAGAAGTCGATGTCCTGCGCGGAAATCACAATCTGATTATCCTGCACACGGAGTTTAATCAAACTGCTCGCTTGTGACGAGAAGATGGACACACGGCGCAAAGCACCTACCAACTGCTGGCGGTCTACAGTTACCTTGTGAGGGTTGTTCTGAGGAATTACCGAGTTGTAGTTCGGATAACGTCCTTCGATGAGACGGCACACCATGCGGTATTTTTCAAGCATGAATACAGCGTTGCGTTCGTCAAATTCGACAGTCACAGTTCCCTGTTCTTTCGGCAGAAGGTTCTTGAGCAAGGTAGCCGGTTTCTTCGGAAGGATGAAGGCTGCGCGTTCGTTGCCTTTGGCAGCTAACGTCTTGCAACGTACCAGTTTATGACCGTCCGAAGCCACCATGGTGATGTCTTCTGTTGTAATATCAAAATAAATACCGTTCATCACGGGGCGGAGTTCGTCGTCGGCAGTGGCGAATACGGAGCGGTTGATACCACCCAGCAATACTTCAGCCGCCATTTCCACGCGGACTGCGTTGTCACCCAGTGTAGCCGACTGCGGGAATTCATCCGCATTCTGTCCCATCAGGCTGTATTTTCCGTTTTGGTACTGCACTGTGATTTCGTAATTATCCGGATTGATGTCAAATGTCAACGGTTGTTCCGGAATCTCCTTCAGTGCATCAAGCAATGTTTTCGCTACTACGGCAAAACGCCCGTTTGTATCGCCATTCACTTCAACGGTAGTCACCATCGTCGTTTCGCTGTCAGATACGGTCACAGACAATGTTCCGTCTTCCAGTTCGAAGAGGAAACAATCGAGAATCGGCAGCGCATTTTTTGAATTAATCACACGGCTGATGGCCTGTAAATGGCTGGAAAGAGCAGTACTTGAAACGATAAATTTCATATATTTTCGTGTATTTAAGTTTTAAATGTTCTATCGCACAAAGTTACGAAAAAAGATTCGTGCTACCCAACAAAACAAAAGAAAAACTGAGTTTGTGTGAGGGATATTCCCAAAAAATCGTAACTTCGCCGCAGAATTTAAATTAATCGCAATGGAATTTACAGGAAAAATCATCGCTATACTCCAACCGAAGGGAGGAGTTTCAAAAGCAACAGGAAACGAGTGGAAGGCACAAGAGTTCGTTATCGAAAACCACGACCAATACCCGCGCAAAATGTGTTTCGAAGTATTCGGGGCTGAAAAAATCGACCAGTTTAATATTCAAATGGGCGAGGAACTGACCGTCTCATTCGACATTGATTCTAACCAGTGGCAAGACCGTTGGTTCAACAGAATCCGTGCATGGAAAGTTGAGCGTGTCGGCGCAGGTGCTCCGATGGCTCCGGGTGCTCCCGTTCCTCCACCGGCTCCGTCGGCTACTCCGGACTTCACTCCGGGCGACGCTAAAGACGACCTGCCGTTCTAAGCCGAAAGTATTCCGCTTGACGATACAGATAAAAAAACTCCCGGTGAGAATGTTCTTGCCGGGAGTTTTTTTATGCCCGCACTTTGTAAAGATTCCGCCGTGGGCTGAGCGCACTTCATTCCGGGGATGAGCAACAGTCTGCTGCGGGGTGGGGAAAATTCTCCCACGGGTTACGGAAGAAACGAAGCAACATCAGCCAGGGCAATTCTCCCTTCCTCAAAATTTCACCGGCAACAGCAACAGCTTTTTCTCTTTCTTTCTATTTCTATTTTTTATATTCTATTCTCTTCTATTCTCTTCTCTTGGGTTATGGTTCGGTTATGGTTCGGTTTTTACGCCCTGCCAGAAGGCGTTTCAGAAGTTTTAGCTTTCGAAAAAAGGGCGATATTTTCCAACTAGGTTTTCGGGTAGGTTTTCTGTTATTTTCCCGTAGGTTTTCCATAGGATTTTCCACTGCTCAAATCCGGAAAATCTTATTCGGAAGCTCTTTTTCCCACATAGAAAAACAGGTTTTCAAATGAGATTTCCAAGCAGGGCTTTACTCCGTTTTATACCGCAAAACGATGTTAGGATAAACCACTCCATCAGCATAGGTGAACTGGGCAAAAAGTATAAAATTGCGAAAAAACTCGGAGTTGCGCAAGAAGAAATCCGGCACGAAACTGACTTGTTTTTCCGCTTGATGGAACAGATGGTCGAAGTCCGCCATCAACATAAAATGATAAGAATCGGACATACTATCCATTCCTGCCCGATAGGCGATTGCTCCATCGAGCACTTCGCCTTTGTCCAACTGGCGGATGTAACGGGACAGACTGTCTTCATCGGGAGCGAGCAGCAGACGCCCGCCATAGAAAGCGGCATACATATGGGATGCCGGTTCCACAAAACTGGTTAGTTGCGTAAACAACGTTGTTTGAGGGAGCCGATAGACAGGGTAAGCCTTATTGGCGGTATAACAAAAAGTTATACGGGGCTTTCTAACCCCTTCTTCGGCAGGAGCGGTATTGACCAACGAGCGCAGCATCCGTTCAGCTTCCGTCACGTCCAGTACGGACAAGCTCAACACTGCTGCCGCATCTTCTTGCAAGGTATCTTCCCGCTGAAACAGGCAGGCAACCAAATCGTGCCCGGTATTCTCCATCAGGTAATGTGACAATTCCCTGTCCCTGTTTTGCATTTCAGCAGTACGTCCCGCGGTTGCGTACCCTTGCAAATCGCTGTAAGAGAGCAAGGAGTTCCAGTCGGTTATGCTTTGCTTACTGAAATAGAATGCGGTAGAGGGCAGCACTTCGCCGGGAAATCCCTGCACGGATTCTTGTTGGCGGAGCAGGTTGATAAAGGTGAAGCAGGTATCTGCGTCGTGGCTGATTCCTGTGAAATAGACAAAGTCGTCTTTCATCTTCATATCGAACTCCGTCCATCCGATCATCCCGTTCACACGGGTATAGATAGTGGCGGCAGCCGTACTTTTCTTCGGTGCGCGCACTTCGGTGAAAGTAGAATCATCCGCCAGTGAATCCCCTTTCTTATAGGCATCAATGACGTCTTCCACCAGTTTCTTCTGGAAACTCAATGCCATGAAATCGGGTGTCAGGTAGCAGGCGAGGAAATCACCGTCGGACATGGGGTAAATCATTATTTCCTCTCCTTTATAGTCGAAGCTTTTCGGCGGGTAGAGCGATGAGATATATTTCTGCACAAATCTGTCGATTAACTCCCTGTCTCCTGCGCCCAACCGACAATAAAGTACCTGATTGCGTTCATTATCCGGCTCGTGGAAGCTAATCAGCATTTGATTCATTTGCCGGCTTAATCCGTGCGGACTGTCTTCCGAAAGCGCATAGAGGGTCTGCTTCAGATAAGAAAAAAGTTTGGATACATGCAGATATTGCTGATTCTTGCTACAAGTCAGGCCGTCTATTTCGGTGACAAATCCGAGCACGTCATCGGTGGCAAATACCGCGGAAGCGGTGGTCGGAACTAACTCGTAAAGATTGAAATCCTTCTGTCCTTCAGCGGCCGACAGCCGGAAAAAAGAGTATAAGGCGAAACCTGCGCACAAAAGTACAACAGAAGAAGTGACCGCTATTTTCACTATCGTACGAAGTTTCATAATATCCGCTGTTTATCGGTTAGGTGCAAAAATAATAATTTCTACAAAGGAAACAAAACTTTTGCTAAAAATTTCACCGACAATCAGAGATGGATTTCCATTCCGTCAAATGCCAGGTGAATATTGTCCGGTAGTTTCCGTTCAACCTCGGCATGCAAGCCCATATCATGGCTCATATGTATGAAGTAAGTTTCCTTTGCCTGAATACGCCGCGCCACTGCCAACGCCTCTTCCAAATTCTGGTGGGTAGGATGCGGGGCAATCCGAAGTGCATTCACTATCAAAACATCTATTCCCGCTAATTGTTCAAAAGATTCTTCGGGCATGGTCAGCATGTCGGTGATATAGCCGAGTTGTCCGATGCGGTAGCCCAGAATCGGCAGCCGGCCGTGCATCACACGCAGGGGAAGTATTTCCGTATGGTTAATGGAAAAGCGCTGTCCCGGTTCAATTTCCTGCAAAGGGATGTCGGGCACGCCGGGGTAACGATGGTCTACGAAACAGTAGGGCATGCGCAGGCGCAATGCTTTCGCCACATATTCTTCGGCATAGATGGGCACGGAACCGAAACGGCAGAAAGGGCGCAAATCGTCCAGCCCGCCGACGTGGTCGTAGTGTTCATGCGTTATGAGCACGCCGTCTATCCGCTCGTAAGGGAGATGTAATACTTGTTCCCGGAAATCGGGGCCGCAGTCTATCAGTATCCGCGCGTCGTCCGTTTCCACGATGGCGGATGCACGCAGGCGGTTATCTTTCGGATCGGCAGAAGTACAGACTGCGCATGTGCAGCCGATTTGGGGCACTCCCGTCGATGTTCCGCTTCCTATGATTCTTACTTTCATTTCTCGTTATCCTACAAAATTTACTTCAGGATGAATGTCTATGCCGAACTTCTCGCGAACTGAAGCCCGTACCGCGTCCGAAAGTGCTATTATATCACTCCCCTTCGCCCCGCCTTTGTTGACCAGCACGAGGGCCTGTTTATCGTGCACAGCCGCAGGCCCCAGGGATTTTCCTTTCCAGCCACACTGGTCTATCATCCATCCCGCAGGGATTTTCACCCGTCCGTCAGCCAGTTCGTAATAGGGTATCCGGGGATATTCCCGTTGCAGGTCTGCCAGTTTTTCTTTAGGGACGATGGGGTTCATAAAGAAGCTGCCGGCATTTCCCATGACCTTCGGGTCGGGCAACTTGCTTTCGCGGATATCAATGATTACTTTCCGGACTACCGGCAACGTCAGTTCAGGGTATTTGTCAAGTTCCTGGCGGATGGTTCCGTAGTCCAGTGTGTAATGCGCTTCTTTGCTAAGCCGGAAACGTACGTGGGTGACAAAGACCGACTTATTCTCCGGACGTTTAAAGAGGCTGTCGCGATAGGCATATTCACATTCTTCTACGGAGTAAACACGTTTTTCACCCTGAATGTTCACTGTCTCCACGGCGGTTATGATGTCTTTCACTTCGACGCCATAGGCTCCGATGTTCTGTACGGCACTCGCTCCCACTTCACCGGGAATCAGGGAGAGATTTTCGGCTCCGTACCATCCGCGTTCCACGCAGTAGGCCACAAAGTCATCCCATACAACGCCTGCGCCTACCCGCACGGATACGGAGCACGCATCTTCTTCCGTCACTTCGATTCCTTCGATGCGCGAATGAAGTATCAGCCCGTCATAGTCTCTGGTAAACAGAAGGTTACTGCCGCCGCCTATATGCAAAAAAGGTGTCGTAACGGCACCTTGCGCAATCAGTTGTTGCAGTTCTTCTACTGAAGCATATTCTAAAAAACGGGCGGCACTGACATCAATGCCGAATGTATTGTAAGACAAAAGAGAGTACATCATCTATACTGTTTTAGGGTTATATACTTGTATCTTCAAACTTACACAGTTCCCATTCTCCGGCTTTCCGGCAGAAATAAAGAATGTTGGAGAAACCGTTGCCAATGCCTTTCAATGCCAGGATTTTTGTTGTGGAATTGTCGTCATTCCGTTGTCCGTAGTTGATATTGGAAAGGCGTTCGGAAGGAAGTTCGGGTTTGAAGGCAAACCACTGGTTGAGGTCGAGACTTGTCTCCAGGATGGAGAAGTCATCGTCCGGGTCACTGGTGACAAAAGCCAATGGCTCACGCACGCGCTGACTTTGAAAAATGCTATCAGTGGCAAAACGACCGAAGAACTCTACAAAATTCTCGTTGTCACTCTTCCCGATAGGGCGCAGATTGATTGCTTCCAGTATCCATGCCCCTTTGATACGCTCAAAATAATACCGCTTCATCATCCGGGTCTTGACGAATATCCATTCTACCTGTACGGATGTGAGTGAGGTGTCTCCTACCAAATCCATGTCTTCTTCTTTATCAAACAGGAGCGTATAATAGTGCTGCTTGGTAAACAAGTCGTCATGCTTCCAGTGCTTTTCGTCGATATTCGACTTTTCATCTCCTTTGTAGTAGGGCAAAGGAAATTTCACACGTTGACGCTGCAAAGCATCATCGGAAGCAAAATTGTAGATGAAATCGTCGAAAGATTCGTCAGCCTGTATAGGCTGCGGCTCTTCCGGCAATTCATCTCCATGGATAGAATCCGCCTGTTGGCGGATTGAATCCACTTCTTGGGTAATAGATGCGAAGGGGTCAATCTTGGTTTTCTTGTTACTACAAGAGCCCAACATGCAGAGCAATATGACCCCTGCAATTAGTTTTTTCATTATTTCAATTTCTCTCTTAACTTTTCAAGCATATCCACCGTCATGCTTTCCAAATTGTAGGCCGGCTTCCACCCCCACTCCTGGCGGGCACAGGTATCGTCCAGGCTATCAGGCCAACTGTCGGCTATGCGCTGCTTCAAGGGGTCTACGTCATAAACCATCTCGAACTGCGGCATATGCTTCTTGATTTCCTGATAAATCGTCTCCGGGTCGAAACTCATAGAGGCGATATTGAAAGCATTGCGGTGTATCAGTTTGGTCGGGTCGGCTTCCATCAGCGTAATGGCTGCGTTCAGCGCGTCCGGCATATACATCATATCCATCAGGGTGCCTTGTTTGATGGGGCACACGAATTTTTCTCCTTTCACTGCCGAATAATAAATGTCGACAGCATAGTCGGTAGTTCCGCCACCCGGGGGTGTCACGTTCGAGATAATGCCCGGGAAACGGACAGCACGGGTATCGACACCGTATTTGTTAAAATAGTAGTCACTCAGCAACTCTGTGGTTACTTTAGTGACTCCATACATGGTACGAGGACGCTGGATAGTATCCTGCGGTGTTTGTGTATGCGGCGTAGTCGCGCCGAAAGAACCGATAGAACTGGGGGTGAATACCGCGCAGCCTTGTTCGCGCGCCACTTCCAGTACATTCCATAATCCGTCGATGCCGATTTTCCATGCCAGTTTGGGCTTCGACTCCGCCACAACCGAAAGCAGGGCGGCAAGATTATAAATCGTATCAATCTGATACTCCTTTACCACAGAAGCAATCGCTTCTGCATCCGTCACGTCCGCAATAGCTGACGGCCCGGATTCTTTCAACTCTCCTTTAGGTTCTGCACCCGGGATGTAACCAGCTACTACATTTGCATTTCCGTAACGTTTACGTAGCTCCATCGTTAGTTCGGAGCCTATCTGTCCGGTGGCTCCAATAATCAAAATGTGTTTCATTTTTTCTTCGTACTTAAGTTAGTAAGCTAAATAGCGCACAAAGTAAGCACTTTTTTTTCAGATTTTAATCAAAAAGATATGGTTATTCCAAGAAAAATTGTGTCCTTTGTAATCGAACTTAATTACTCAAACACTATGTACGGTAAAATGAAAGAATTCCTCAGCCAGACATTGGCTGAAATCAAGGAAGCCGGGCTTTACAAAGAAGAACGACTGATCGAAAGTGCGCAGCAAGCTGCCATCACTGTTAAAGGCAAGGAAGTGCTGAACTTCTGCGCTAACAACTATCTGGGACTGTCCAATCACCCACGACTGATTAAGGCGTCACAGGAAATGATGAACCGACGCGGATACGGTATGTCGTCCGTTCGCTTCATCTGCGGAACACAAGATATACACAAGGAACTGGAAGCTGCTATCTCTGATTATTTTCAGACAGAAGATACAATCTTGTATGCTGCCTGTTTCGACGCGAACGGCGGTGTATTCGAACCGCTTTTCACTGATGAGGACGCTATCATCTCGGATTCTCTGAATCATGCTTCTATTATTGACGGTGTCCGTCTGTGCAAGGCGAAACGTTATCGGTATGCCAATGCCGACATGAAGGATTTGGAAAGATGTCTGCAAGAAGCGCAGGCACAACGTTTCCGCATTGTCGTTACCGACGGTGTGTTCTCTATGGATGGCAACGTGGCTCCGATGGATCAGATTTGTGACCTCGCCGAGAAGTATGACGCGCTGGTTATGGTAGACGAGTCTCACTCTGCCGGCGTGGTGGGTGCTACGGGGCATGGAGTAAGCGAATTATATAAGACTCACGGACGTGTGGATATTTATACCGGTACGCTGGGCAAGGCTTTCGGCGGTGCGCTGGGTGGATTTACGACGGGACGTAAGGAGATTATTGATTTGCTGCGTCAACGTAGCCGCCCGTATTTGTTCTCTAATTCATTGGCACCGGGCATTATCGGTGCAAGTCTTGAGGTATTCAAGATGCTGAAGGAGAGCAATGCGCTGCATGACAAGCTCGTGAAGAATGTAAATTATTTCCGTGACAAGATGACGGCTGCCGGATTTGACATCAAGCCGACTCAAAGTGCTATCTGTGCCGTGATGCTGTATGACGCGAAGTTGTCGCAGATTTATGCTGCACGTATGCAGGAAGAGGGTATTTATGTGACGGGATTCTATTATCCGGTAGTTCCGAAAGACCAAGCTCGTATCCGTGTACAGATTTCCGCAGGACATGAGAAGGAACATCTCGACAAGTGTATAGCCGCCTTTATCAAAGTAGGTAAAGAGCTTGGCGTATTGCCGACGGCGTAGCGCCGGAGCAAGGTTTCCTTGCGGGATATATTTTCCAGGCACGGATTACACGGATTTCACGGTTCTCATACATGGTCTTTTTATGACAAGAATCATTCTAAAACATATAATCCGTGAAATCCGTGTAATCCGTGCCTGAAATTCTTTTTATAAAACAGATTTTAGACCGCTATTTGACTATAAGAAAATGGAAGAACTGACTCTCACTACTCCTGCCCTGCTTTTCTCGGCAGTTTCTCTGATTTTACTGGCTTACACCAATCGTTTTTTATCGTATGCACAGCTCGTACGCCAACTGCGTGACCGCTATATGGAGAATCCTACGGATATCACCGTAGCGCAAATCGAAAACTTACGGAAACGGTTGAATCTCACCCGCACCATGCAAGGGTTGGGAATTGCAAGCCTGTTCCTCTGTGTGGTCAGCATGTTCTTTATTTATATCGGATTGCAACTGCTCTCCGCTTATGTGTTCGGGGTGGCTTTGCTTCTGCTTATCGCTTCTCTCGGCGTATCTTTCCGTGAAATACAGATTTCCACCCGCTCATTGGAGATTTACTTGGGAGCGATGGAGAAAAGACAAAAAAAGCTGTCAGAAAACACTTCCCGACAGCTCTGATTATATATATCTTTAAGATATTCTCAATCTATCATCAACGTTGCCCCAGTTGTGAGTCAACAAAGAAAATTCCGGTGTCACCAGCTTTCTTAATCTTATCAACAATTCCTTGCGCAGTAGCTTCTTCTTCTACTTGCTCGCGAACGAATCCCCACAGGAAATCCTGAGTTGCCTTATCTTTTTCAGCAGCAGCTACGTCAACCAATTTATCTACCAGGGCAGATACATGGCATTCGTGTTTGTAAACGTGTTCAAACACTTCCAATGGAGTTCCCCAACCGTTAGGCACAACGTCTATTTTGTCAACAGTTGCGGTTCCACCACGTTTGATGATATAATCGGCCATAGCGTAAGCATGTTCCAGTTCTTCGTGGGATTGTTTCTTCATCCAATGCGCAAATCCACTGAAACCTTCTTTCTCAAAGTAGAAAGACATTGCCAGATACAGATTAGCAGACCACATTTCGGCTGTAATCTGTTCATTGATTGCTTTTTGTAATTTTTCTGAAATCATAATCGTATTTATTATTAAGTTGTTAATGTAGTTTCTTTTTGAACTCATTACAAAAATAACAAGATTTCAGTAAGAATTGTTCCACGTCCTCTGCATTTTTAAATTACATTCACACTTTGGGCGTGGCTACTCATTTTTTAATTACACCAAATCATCGGAAGTATAGCCTTTCGGCAGTTCACGGCAGTTGTAGCCGGATGCCATGATTTCACCGTATGCACCTGCTGAACGAAGGGCTATCAGGTCGCCACGCTTCACTTTGTTCAGGTCTATCGCCTTTCCGAAAACATCGGACGATTCGCAGATAGGGCCTACTACATCATAAGCTTCTACCGGTTCTTCGGATGTAATATTTTCCATTTTATGGTAGGCCTGGTAGAGGGCGGGGCGGATCAGGTCGGTCATACCGGCATCGAGGATGGCGAATTTCTTCTTCGCTCCTTGTTTCACATACAGTACTTTGGATATCAATGTACCACACTGGCCAACGACTGCGCGTCCTAATTCAAAATGCAGCGTCTGGTAGGGACGCAGTTTCAGTTGTCCGGCGTAGGTGGAGAAGTACTCTTTGAAGTTCGGGATTGGCTGACGGTTGGGGTGTCCGTAATCAATGCCGAGCCCACCGCCCACATTGATATGTTCCACTAAAATCCGTCGGGCTTCCAGTTTATCCTGTAGTTCGTTGACACGATTGCAGAGGGCGACAAAGTCACCCATATCGAGAATCTGCGAACCGATATGGAAGTGGAGTCCGATGAACTTGATATTCTTCATTTCGAGGGCTATATCAATCACTTTGTCCATATCCTGCATGCTGATACCGAATTTGTTTTCAGCCAGTCCGGTGGTGATGTTGGCATGAGTATGCGCACCTACATCGGGGTTGATACGGAAGGCGACGTTGGCTATCTTGTTTTGTGCGGCAGCCAGCTCGTTGATGACTTCCAGTTCGGGAATGGATTCTACATTGAAGCAGAAGATGCCGTACTCCAGGCCGAGGTTGATTTCCCAGTCGGCTTTGCCTACTCCGGCGAAAACAACTTTGTTTGCAGGGAATCCGGCACGGATAGCCGCACGGATTTCTCCGCCGCTCACGCAGTCGGCTCCCATCCCACTCTCGCGGATGATGGTCAGTACTTTCGGGTTGGCATTGGCCTTGACAGCGTAATGCACTGAATAATTAGGATATTTGGCAACCTCGTGGTTGATAGCCGACAATGTATCACGCAGCACCTTGGTATCGTAGTAATAGAAAGGGGTCTGCAAAGTGCGGAACTTATCGATTGGAAATATTCCTTTCATAATTCGAAAAACTTGTTTAGTTAGTTAAAAAAGAGCGCTTTTATCAGGTTGGTAAAAGCGCTCGTGTTATTTGTGGAATTATTTGTTGTTGAAAAGCATGTCGCTCAGCGACTGTAATGCTGTCTTCTTGTCACATTCCCGGATGAGGAAGGAGATGTTGTAGTTGCTTCCACCGAAAGAAATCATTCGCACCGGTATGTCGCGCATCGCATCGAGCGCTTTTGCTTCGAAACCGACGTTTTCCCACTCCAGGTCGCCTACAACGCAGATGATACACATATCTTTGTCAATGGTCACTGTTCCGTATTTCTTCAGGTCATCAAGGATTTCGTTCAGATGCTTGGTGTTGTCTATCGTAACGGATACACCTACTTCTGACGTACAAATCATGTCGATGGAAGTCTGGTAGCTTTCGAAGATTTCGAATACCTTACGCAGGAAACCGTGAGCCAGTAACATACGGCTGGATTTGATCTTGATAGCTGTAATGTTTTCTTTGGCGGCTACTGCTTTGATTTTGCCTTTTTCCGTATCGTTGGAAATCAATGTGCCGGGAGCTTCCGGATCCATGGTGTTCAACAGGCGTACGGGGATGTTGGCGTATTTGGCAGGCTGGATACAAGTCGGGTGTAAGATTTTTGCACCGAAGTAAGCCAACTCGGCTGCTTCTTCAAAGTGAAGCTGACGAACCGGAGCTGTCTTATCGACTACACGCGGGTCGTTGTTATGCATACCGTCGATGTCTGTCCAAATCTGGATTTCGGAAGCGTTTACGGCTGCTCCGATCAGGGAAGCGGTGTAATCGCTGCCACCACGTTGCAGGTTGTCTATCTCACCGTAAGCGTTGCGGCAGATGAAACCTTGTGTGATGTAGATGTCCATATCCGGATAGAGGTCGAGCTGTGCTTGCAACTTCTCCTTAATATATACAGGATCCGGCTCTGCGTTCTTGTCAGTACGCATGAATTCCAAAGCCGGAAGCAATACGGACTTTGCGCCACATTCCTGCAGGTAGAAGTTTACCATAGCCGTAGAAATGAGCTCGCCCTGTGCCAAAACCACTTTCTCTTCGAACAGAGTGAAAAGGTCTTTCGTGTAGGAACGGATGTAGTCGAAGTGAGACTTGATGACTTCAAGACCTTTCTGTTTATATTCCTGGGTTGCGAAAAGTTCATCAACGTGCTGTTTATATTTAGATTCCAGCTTATTGATAATCTCGTTGGCACCCTCCGGATTCTTCTTATACAGATAGTCCGAAATTTCCACCAATGTGTTTGTCGTACCTGACATAGCTGAAAGGACAACAATCTTCTGTTCACCATCGGTAATCAATTTGGCTACTTCCTTCATGCGTTGAGCAGAACCTACGGAAGTTCCTCCAAACTTTAAAACTTTCATTTTCGTTACTGTTTTAGTTATCTATATTTAAATCTATTTCTATTGTTCTCTGACGGGGCATGTATTCGTCGGTGACATCTACAATCTGATGGTCGGCGCAACGGTATACTCTGCCGGGGTAGTCTTTCAGCAATTGCAGGTTGTGGGTCGTCATCACTACGGATGAGCCGGATTCACAGATATTGTGCAGCAACTCTACAATGGATTTTCCTGTTTCTACGTCCAGGTTTCCGGTCGGTTCATCCGCCAGGATGATAGCCGGGGAGTTGAGTACGGCACGTGCAATCACGATGCGTTGCTGTTCGCCGCCGGAAAGTTCGTTGGGCAGTTTATAGCCTTTATTGGACATTCCTACCAGGTCGAGCACTTCTTCAATGCGTTCCTTTATCTCTTGTTTGTTTTTCCAGCCTGTGGCGCGGAGCACGAACTCGAGGTTGTTGTAAACGGTGCGGTCTGTCAGCAACTGGAAATCTTGAAACACAATGCCTAGTTTCCGGCGCAGTTGAGGGATATGCTTGCGTTTGATGGAACGCATATTATAGCCCAGCACTTCTGCCTCTCCGTCCATTACGTCCAGTTCGCCATAGAAAGTTTTGAGCAGGCTCGTTTTGCCGGAGCCTACTTTTCCTATCAGGTAGACGAACTCGCTTTTGTGCAGTTCAAGATTGACATCATTCAGCACACAGAGTTCCTGTTGATGGATTTCTACGTTCTTATATAGAATTAATGTCTCTTCCATGTACTGCTATGTCTTTCCTGCAATTCGCGTGCAAGGTCTTCGATACGATAGCCTTTTGAAGTAAGTAATACAATCATGTGGTAAATCAGGTCGGCTCCTTCGTAAATCAGGCGGTCGTCTGTTCCGTTGGTTGCTTCGATGACTGTCTCTACTGCTTCTTCGCCTACTTTCTGCGCCATTTTATTGACACCGGATTTAAACAGACTGGTTGTGTAGGAGCCTTCGGGCATTTCTTCGTGACGTTTGTCGATGAAGTCCTGCAATGCTTTTAGGAACATTACCGGTTCTTCGTTCTTCTCGCCCCAGCAAGTGTCTGTACCTGTGTGACATACCGGCCCTACCGGATTCACTTGTATCAATAATGTATCATTATCGCAATCGGCTTTGATAGAAACAACGTGAAGGAAGTTACCACTTTCCTCACCTTTCGTCCACAAACGGTTCTTGGTGCGGCTGAAGAAAGTCACTTTTCCCGTTTCTACCGTTTTATCATATGCTTCCTTATTCATGAAGCCCAACATCAGGACTTTACGTGTTTCGTCGTCCTGTATGATAGCCGGAACAAGTCCGTTCATTTTATCGAAATCCAATTCCATTTTATCTAATATCTTAATTTACTATTTACGCATTACAATACCTTCGCCGCAAAGATACGATTTTAAATCGGGAATTTTGATTTCTCCGAAATGAAAAACGCTGGCTGCCAACGCCGCATCTGCCTTTCCTTGCAAAAATACGTCGCGGAAGTGTTCTTTACAACCTGCTCCACCGGAAGCGATGACTGGAATAGAGAGCTGGTCGGCAAGTGAAGCAAGGGCTTCGTTCGCATAGCCGGTCTTTACGCCGTCATGGTTCATGCTCGTGAACAGGATTTCGCCTGCACCACGTTCCTGGGCTTCTCTTGTCCATGACATCAGTTCTTTATCGGTTTCGATGCGACCACCGTTGAGATAGCATTTCCATCCGTGGTCTGTTTGCTTGGCGTCTACTGCCAGTACACAGACCTGGGAACCGAAATTCTTGGCGATTTCATCAATCAGTTGCGGATTACGGATAGCGGAAGAGTTGATTGAAATCTTATCTGCTCCGGCATTCAGCAAACGGTCTACATCGCTCAATTCGTTGATTCCGCCACCTACGGTAAACGGGATGTTGATATTTGCCGCAATCCGCTTGACCAGTTCGGTAAAGGTCTTGCGTCCTTCGTGGCTTGCAGTTATATCGAGGAAAACAAGTTCATCTGCTCCTTGTTCACTATAAGCCCGCCCCAGCTCTACCGGGTCACCGGCCTGGCGCAAATTAACGAAATTCGTTCCTTTTACGGTTTGTCCGTCTTTAATGTCGAGACAAGGGATAATTCTTTTTGCTAACACAATCCTATTTTATTTACTATTTGACAATTTAAACTTGTGCTTTGAACGGGGATGCCGTTGTAGGGTTGACGGCTTACAGAAAGATTCTTAAATCTTTCAATGTGATATGTCCTTCGTACAACGCTTTGCCAAAGATGACTCCGGGGATACCGGCTTCGTCCAGGGCGATAATATCATCTATCTTGCTCACTCCGCCACTGGCCATCAGATAGAGGTCGGGAAATTTGGCAAGCATTTCCTTATATAAATCAATGGAAGGGCCGCTCAACATTCCGTCGCAACTAATGTCCGTGCAGATTACTTTCCGTATTCCTTTCGTCATATAGTCTTCGAGGAAGGGGAATAGCTCACAGGCACTTTCGTCCTTCCAACCGTTGACGGCTATCTTATGGTCTTTGACGTCTGCTCCCAGAATAATCTTCTCACTGCCGTATATTTCCAGCCAATGAGTAAACAGAGCGGGGTCTTTCACAGCAATGCTACCGCCTGTCACCATCTGTGCGCCGCTTTCAAAGGCTATCTTTAAGTCTTCGTCGCTTTTCACTCCACCACCGAAGTCTATCACAAGCGAGGTATGTGTAGCAATTTGTTCCAACACACGATAGTTGACTACATGGTGAGAAGCAGCACCGTCCAAGTCGACCACATGAAGTCTGCGAACACCGTTCGCTTCGAACTCCCTGGCAACTTCTACCGGATTCTCGTTGTATACCTTCTTACTATCGTAGTCTCCCTGGGAAAGGCGTACGCACTTTCCGTCAATAATATCGATGGCCGGAATAATTTCTATCATTTGGTATTTCAAGATATTTGGTTATACAATTCTTTCGCTTGTCAGCACCGTTTCATCCGCCGGAAAAGTTTATTATAAACTACGAACGAGTTTATTATAAATTATGGTGGAGTTTATTATAAACGGCAACATAGTTTATTATAGGTTCAGGAAATTCGTCAGAATCTTCTCTCCTGTCTTGCCACTCTTTTCCGGATGGAACTGGGTAGCGTAAAAATTATCTTTGTGCAACGCTGCGCTGAACGGATGAATGTAATCGGTCGTAGCGGCAGTAAATTCACAAGTCGGAACATAGAAACTGTGCACGAAGTAGACAAATTCTTCTTCGGTGAATCCTTCGAAAAGTTTGCTATTCGTATCTACGATGGTATTCCACCCCATATGCGGTACTTTATCTTCATGTTTCTGTGGAACAAAACGTTTCACGTCTACATCGAAGATATTCAAACAATCCACTCCCCCTTCTTCGGAATAACGGCACATTAATTGCATACCGAGACAGATTCCGAATACAGGCTGCCGCAGGTTCTTTATCAATTCGTCCAGTCCTGTCGCCTTCAAGTGGTTCATGGTAGTTTCCGCCTCTCCCACTCCGGGGAAAATTAC
>ERZ791731.142-NODE-142-length-47716-cov-4.04767_pt1 | contig 47716 bp, 32 predicted proteins | sample MGYA00509954_ERZ791731 | MGnify/ENA primary metagenome ERZ791731 (study PRJEB30046, sample SAMN00715134) | human gut metagenome | study: EMG produced TPA metagenomics assembly of the A metagenome-wide association study of gut microbiota in type 2...
AGAAGGCAAATGGGTAAAATCTAAAGAAATCGTTGATATTTCTGGTTTGACACACGGTATCGGTTGGTGCGCTCCTCAACAAGGTGCTTGTAAACTGACACTGAACGTTAAAGAAGGTATCATCCAGGAAGCTTTGATCGAAACAATCGGTTGCTCCGGTATGACCCACTCGGCTGCTATGGCTTCTGAAATCCTTCCGGGTAAAACAGTTCTTGAAGCACTGAACACTGACCTTGTTTGCGACGCTATCAACACAGCTATGCGCGAACTGTTCCTGCAAATCGTTTACGGACGTACTCAATCGGCTTTCTCTGAAGGTGGTTTGATCATCGGTGCAGGTTTGGAAGACTTGGGTAAAGGTCTGCGTAGCCAGGTAGGTACCCTTTATGGTACTTTGGCTAAAGGCCCCCGTTACCTTGAAATGGCAGAAGGTTATATCAAACAAATCTTCTTGGACAAGAACGACGAAATCTGCGGATACGAATTCGTACACATGGGTAAGTTCATGGACGAAATCAAGAAAGGTACTGATGCTAACGAAGCATTGAAGAAAGTTACAGGTACTTATGGTCGCGTAACAGCAGAACAGGGAGCAGTTAAATCTATTGATCCACGTCACGAATAATATAAGGAGGAAAGAAACTATGATTAGAGAAGTAAAATTCGAAAGCCAAGACCGTCGTATCAAGCAGATTATCGCTGCTTTGAACGCTAACGGCATCAAAGATATCGAAGAAGCTAACGCTATCTGTGAAGCTCATGGACTTGATCCTTATAAAACGTGTGAAGAAACTCAGCCTATCTGCTTCGAAAATGCAAAATGGGCGTATGTTGTAGGTAGCGCTATCGCTATTAAGAAAGGTTGCACCAACGCTGCTGAAGCTGCTGAAGCTATCGGTATCGGTCTGCAAGCATTCTGTATCCCAGGTTCTGTAGCTGACGACCGTAAGGTTGGTATCGGTCACGGTAACCTGGCTGCTATGTTGCTGCGCGAAGAAACTAAGTGTTTCGCATTCCTGGCAGGTCACGAATCTTTCGCTGCTGCCGAAGGTGCTATCAAAATTGCCGCAAAAGCAGACAAAGTACGTAAAGAACCGTTGCGTTGCATCCTGAACGGTCTTGGAAAAGACGCTGCTCAGATCATCTCTCGTATCAACGGCTTTACTTATGTTCAGACTCAATTCGATTACTTTACAGGTGAACTGAAAGTTGTTCGCGAAATCGCTTACTCTGACGGTCCTCGTGCTAAAGTAAAATGCTACGGCGCTGATGATGTTCGTGAAGGTGTAGCTATCATGTGGAAAGAAGGTGTAGACGTATCTATCACAGGTAACTCTACTAACCCGACTCGTTTCCAGCACCCGGTTGCCGGTACTTACAAGAAAGAACGTGTTCTTGCCGGCAAACCTTATTTCTCAGTAGCTTCAGGTGGTGGTACAGGTCGTACTCTTCACCCGGACAACATGGCTGCCGGTCCTGCTTCTTATGGTATGACTGATACTATGGGTCGTATGCACTCAGACGCTCAGTTCGCCGGTTCTTCATCTGTTCCTGCTCACGTAGAAATGATGGGATTCCTGGGAATTGGTAACAACCCGATGGTAGGTTGTACTGTGGCTTGTGCTGTTGACGTAGCTCAGGCTTTGGCTAAGTAATTATAACGATTACGGCATATTAAATCCCTGTAACCTAAAAGATTATGGGGATTTTTATTTTTATATCTCTTATATCAAGTACTTGATATATCCTTCTTTCCAAACTTTTTAATTAAACTTCATCTACCATACAAAATATTGAGCATAAATATAACTATCCTTCATGAGTCCTTGTTAAAGTAAGAGTTATTATTTGTCTTCGGTTCTGTTCTTACGAGTCGCTTTAATGACAACAGTGATATTGATTTTGTTGTCGATTTCAACAAAGCAGAAGTAAGTGATTACTTTGATAATTTCTTCGACTTAAAATATGCCTTAGAAAATTTATTTGACAGAAAAGTAGATTTACTGGAAGAACAAACTATTAAGAACCCATATTTGAAGAAGAATGTGGATACAACTAAAACTTTAATTTATGGATGATTTAACAAAGAAATTATAGAGATAGCGTAGCACTAACTCATATGGTATGACGGATACAATGGATCGTAATTAAAAAGAAGTATGGAGTATATCAATGAATTTCACAAGCTATGGATAGAGCGTACTCGCCAATCAATAGCCTCTTGGAGCAAGCAGCCTGCATCGTTAGAAGAAAAAAAGAAGCAGCAAGAACGCTTGGATCAACAGAAAACTATAAGAGAGGGCAAATCGAAGAACTGATTTCATTTTGCCAATTCACCTATATATCTTTTTTGCACATAAACAGAGCATTATTAGCAACTTCCATTCATTACTATTAAATATAAGAACCATTATATCACTTTATTTGTTTATATTTTATATCCCTAATATTATACACAATGCTACTGACTTTCTTGAATATGCTTGCTACTATCATCAGCGTTATAAGCCTGCTGATCGTCACCTATGGAGTACTCGTCGGCTTCATCGCTTTCATGCGCAATGAAATAAAACGGTTCAACGGAACATATACCATCAATAACATCCGGCAGCTCAGGGCTGATTTCGGCAGTTATCTTTTACTCGGTTTGGAGTTTCTGATCGCATCCGACATACTGAAAACTGTGGTTGATCCGACTTTAGATGAATTGGCAATCTTAGGCGGAGTAGTTGTGGTAAGAACTGTGCTTTCTGTTTTTCTGAATAAAGAGATCAAAGAATTGGCAGAAAATGAATCTCTGAAAGAAAAATAAATATATATAGGTATAATAAATACTCAAAGACATTTTTCCTATTGTCTGATATGACTAAATTACTTATCTTTGTTTCATTGACTTTTCAATTAAAATAAGGGAAAATTAGAAACACGTCATATAAACATGGGAATACTACATTTATCAATTGAACTCACACTTGATTTGATTGCACTGATATCAGGAATTATTCTTATTTTCCGGGCTAAAGATAATTACCCGAAATTATATTGGGGAATTATAGCAGCGTGTATAGGGCTTATGTTTTCATGGGAAAATATCGGATGGCTGACAATTGTTACAGATACTCCGGAATATAATTTCATCGATCTGCTTAACATCGAAAAGATGCTCAAATGGTACGCTTTAGCCAATATTGTCGCACTATTCCCCATTGCTTCACTATCTCCGGGGCATCTTAACCACTTCAGAATATTTACATTCCTATTGCCACCTATCATTACAATAACCGTAGGAATCTGCTACTTAGGGTTCAACGGTGTCATAACCCCTATTTATTCATTGAATGAAATAATACCGAATATAAACAATACGGATGTCAAACTTAGGATTTGCATATTCTTACTTTCTGTTTTAACGCCCCTCCTTATTCTTATTTATGCAATATTCAGCACTAAGACCTATCGCAGAATAAATAAGAATATGCACTTATTCATAGGTTTCCTGTTCTTGTTTTTAGGAATATACACTCTGTTTACGTTGAGTATCAACGAATTTATATTCAATTTATTCGGCATAACGGCAATTGTTTTCACCGTTTTATTTTCAGTACTATATTTACGACATGAGAATCCATTCTCGGATCATATCAGTATGGTATATAGCACAGAAAAAGAGATGCCGCACATAGAAAACTCACCTCAGCCTCTCCCACTCTTCTCAACTATTGAAACCTATCTTAAAGAAAAGCATCCTTATACAGATCAACTGTATAACATGAAAGATTTAGCAAAATCCTTAAACAAAAAAGAACATGATATTTCGATGGCAATCAAGAGTCAGGGTTTTAGCGGTTTCCGTGAATATATAAATTGTAACCGCCTGGAATATTTCAAACGGTTAGCAGTCGAGAATCCGGGAAAAAGCATGAAAGAATTAATGTTCGCATCCGGTTTTAGTTCACGGGCAACTTTCTATCGGAACTTTTCCGACAAGTATGGTGTATCACCCAGTCAGTTCCTTGAAAATCAGAACAATGAAGGATAAAAACTCATTTTAAATACTGCCAATACTACTATGTAAAAGTGTCTCATTTCAGAAATGAGACACTTTTTATTTTTATGATTAAAAGTAAAACTCTACCTTTGGCTGAAAACAAACGTATGACATAAGTTATATAGACAAGCTAATCACATGGACAACCAAGAGACACACATCGAACATTGTAATCATACAATCATCGAGAAGAATCAGAAAAACATTTTTTTATACACTACTATTACCGGAAATTTACAAGTGGTTCATTTTGAAGAAATCGGTTATTTCCGTTATAACTCCAAAAGTAAATTGTGGGAAGTTGTATTGTATAATAAGCATACCTTAATATTGAAGAGAAATACAAACTCACAGAAAATACTGAGTTTGCATCCTTATCTGATTCAGATCAGCCAGTCTTATATTATCAATATCACTTATCTGGCATCTATTGAAGATAATAATTGCCTGCTACTTCCTCCCTTCAGTAACTCGGAATCCCTGCAAGTAAGCAAATCCTTTATGAAAAAGCTGAAGGAAAGATATCCTTGTCTCTGACAATCAAAAGCCTTGTCTTTATGCAACAGCCAATAGTTCCACTTCGAATACCAATGTTGAGTAAGCCGGTATAGAATCAGTATTCTTATTACCGTATCCCAGTGTATAAGGTATATAAATAATCCATTTATCGCCAACGTGCATTTTTTGAAGTGCCACCTGCCAACCTTCTATCACATCACTAAGCCGCAAGGCATCCGGGCAATTGCGCTCATAAGAATTATCAAATATCCGGCCGTCAATCAGACTTCCCGTATAATGTACGGTGACAATACTCCGCGCACCGGGAGAAATCGTTCCTTCACCAGTCTCCAACACTTTATAATAGATACCGCCCGGCAATGCGGAAACACCTTCCTGAGAAGCCAATCTTTTCAGAAACCGGCGGTTAGCTTCTTTGTATTCTTTCTTTTTTCCCATAAACAATCTTATTAGAGTGTACAAAAATAAGGAGATTTGAAAAGAATCTATCATAAAAACAGTATATTTGTTCGTTGAATCGTAAAAACCTCTTCGCTATGGGACAAATTAAAACCAGATGTAGCAACATTGCTACCGGATTATTCTTCTTTTTAATGCTGATTGTGAGTTTTTCCGCATGTACGCACAGTCAAAAAGACATTATCCCTTCCGCGGAATATGCGCCATACGTTAACGCTTATACCGGTGGAGTCATTTCACAAGGCTCGACCATACGCATCGAACTGACGCACGACCAACCAATGGTGGATATGAATAATGAATTGAAAGATAACCCGTTCAGCTTCTCGCCCTCATTGAAAGGAAAAGCATATTGGGTCAGCAATAATACCATTGAATTTGTTCCGGAAGAAGGTACACTGAAACCGGGAGCATTTTATGAGGGGACTTTCCAACTCGGAGATTTTATTGAAGTCGATAAGAAACTAAAAGAGTTCAACTTCTCATTCCGGGTGCAGGAGCGTAACTTTACCATCCATACAGAACCGATAACGATTACCGCTACCCAACCCGATGAAGTAAGCATAAAAGGAGAAATACGTTTCAGTGATGTAGTGAAGAAAGAAGAGGTGGAGAAAATGCTGACAGCCGGTAATGGGAAAAGCAAAAACTATCCGGTAGAGATTACATCCACCGACAATTCTACCCGTTATGAATTCCATATCAACCGGATTCCACGGGAAACGGAAGATTATCAACTGGAGATAAAAGCCAATGGAAGTCCCGCACGAATTGACCATACACAAAGCGAAGAAATTCTGATTCCGGCAAAAGACAGTTTCCGCTTTCTGACTGCCGAACGCGTTGACCAACCGGAGAATGGGATTGAAATTGTATTCTCCGATCCCGTATCCAATACCCAGGATCTGAAAGGACTGATTGAAATACCGGAAGTATCTTCTTCTATCACTCAAATCAAGGACAATAAAGTATTTATCTATTTCGAAGCGAACAAGATAAATAAGCTGACTTTAAATATTCACGAAGGAGTAAAAAGCGGTCAGGAGCAGACTTTGGGAACTTCACATTCTATCTCGTTCAGCGAACTGAATCTGAAGCCGCAGGTTGAAATGTCCACTTCGGCAGCTATTCTTCCCGATTCCAAAAGCTTGATTATCCCGTTCCGCGCTGTCAATCTGTATGCGGTGGACTTGAGTGTGATACGCATTTTCGAGAATAATGTATTGATGTTCATGCAGAGCAATTCACTGGCTTCCGCCAATGAGTTACGCCGTTCGGGACGACTGGTTTATAAGAAAACCTTGTGGTTGGGTAAAGACTCTTCCAAGGACGTTCACCGTTGGGAAGATTACTCGATTGACCTTGCCGGACTGATTCATCAGGAGCCGGGTGCTATCTATCGTGTCATCCTATCTTTCCGGCAAGAGTATTCGGCTTATCCTTGCGGTGGTAGTGACAATCAGGAAATGAAATTTGCCGACAGCACTTCCGATGGTCTGACAAAAGTAAGCGGAAACGTTATATCGGAAGAAGACGAAGCCGTTTGGGATACTCCCGAAGCCTATTATTACTATAACGGTTCAACAATGGACTGGAGTTTATATCGTTGGCAGGAACGGAATAATCCCTGCCATCCATCCTACTATATGGGTTCGGATCGGACAGCAGCCTGCAATGTCTTTGCTTCTAACCTGGGAATGATTGTGAAAAGAAACTCCCTGAATAATTTATGGATTGCAGTCAGCAATATTCTGGATACCAAACCGGTCGGAAAAGCGCAAGTCACCGTTTACAACTTCCAGTTGCAAGTGATAGGCAAAGGGGAAACAAACGGAGAGGGACTGACGGAAATCGCTCCGAAAGGCGTACCCTTTATTGTCGTGGCAGAGTCGGACAAGCAAAAAGCCTATGTACGTGTGGTAGACGGGGAAGAACAATCCGTCAGCCGGTTCGATGTGGGCGGAAAAGATATTCAGAAAGGGTTGAAGGGATTTATATACGGTGAAAGAGGTGTATGGCGGCCGGGAGATACGTTGCATATATCCTTCATCCTGGAAGACCGCGAAAAAAGAATACCGGACAAACATCCGGTAGCACTGGAGATTTACAATCCGAAAGGACAGTTCTATACCAAGATGATTTCGACGCAGGGAATGAACGGTTTCTACACCTTTGATGTCCCGACGCAGGCCGATGACCCCACCGGACTGTGGAATGCATACGTTAAAGTAGGCGGAACTACTTTCCACAAAGGGCTGCGCATTGAAACGATAAAGCCTAACCGGCTCAAAATAACACTGGCACTGCCCAGAGTACTTCAGGCAACAGATAAAGAATTTTATGCTCCGCTCACTTCCGCATGGCTGACAGGAGCAACCGCTTCACGCCTGAAAGCTAAAGTAGAAATGTCATTGTCCAGGGTAAACACACAATTCAAGAACTACGGACAATATATCTTCAATAATCCGGCTACGGACTTCTCAACCATCAAGACGGATGTATTCGATGGTGTGCTCGACGCGGAAGGAAGAGCGGGAGTTACGCTGAAACTACCGGCTGCAACCAATGCGCCGGGGATGCTGAACGCTTCTTTCACAACGCGTGTTTTTGAACCGGGCGGAGACGCGAGCATTTACACACAAAGCGTTCCTTTCTCACCGTTCACATCTTATGTGGGTATCAATCTGAATCAGCCGAAAGGAAAATACATTGAAACGGATAAAGACCATGTATTTGATGTTGTTACCGTTAATCCAGAAGGAAAACCCGTAAGCCGTTCGAATCTGGAATACAAAATATACCGTATCAGTTGGAGCTGGTGGTGGGAGAACAGTGACGAATCTTTCAGTTCCTATATAAACAGCAGTTCCATCACTCCGGTAGCCAGTGGAAACCTGCAAACCAACGGCGGGAAGGCTTCCTTCAAGTTCCGTGTCGATTATCCGAGTTGGGGACGTTATCTCGTATATGTAAAAGATAAAGAGAGCGGACACGCCACCGGGGGCACTATCTATGTAGACTGGCCGGACTGGAGAGGACGTTCAAGCAAATCTGACCCCAGCGGTATCAAGATGCTTGCTTTCTCACTGAATAAGGATTCTTATGAAATAGGCGAAACTGCGACAGCCATTATCCCCGCAGCAGCCGGTGGTCGTGCGTTGGTATCCATCGAAAACGGTTCGACTGTACTTAAACAGGAATGGATAGAGGTATCCAATCAGGGAGATACGAAATATAGCTTTAAGGTTACGCCGGAAATGGCACCGAACGTATATTTGCACATCAGCCTGTTGCAGCCTCATGCACAAACGGTCAATGACTTGCCGATTCGTATGTATGGCGTTGTCCCGGTATTCGTGACTAACAACCAGACGATACTGCAACCGCAGATACAGATGCCGGAAGTATTGCGACCGGAAACGAGTTTCAATGTCACCGTCAGCGAAAAGAGCGGGAAGCCGATGACTTATACATTGGCTATCGTGGATGACGGTTTGCTGGATTTGACGAACTTCAAGACTCCCGACCCCTGGAACGACTTCTATTCACGTGAAGCGCTCGGTATCCGGACGTGGGACATGTATGATAATGTATTGGGGGCTTCCGCCGGAAGTTACAGTTCTCTTTTCAGCACAGGCGGTGACGCTTCATTGAAGCCGGCGGATGCCAAAGCGAACCGTTTCAAACCGGTAGTTAAATTTATAGGCCCTTTCTATCTGGGTAAAGGTAAGCGTGAGACACATACATTGAAATTGCCGATGTATGTAGGTTCGGTACGTACCATGGTAGTAGCAGGGCAGGACGGAGCTTATGGCAATGCGGAAAAGACGTCTTATGTACGGACACCATTAATGCTGCTGTCTACTTTACCACGCGTACTTAGCATTCAAGAGGAGATTACCGTTCCGGTAAATATCTTTGCCATGGAAAATCAGGTGAAGAATGTTACAGTATCTATCCAGGCTACCGGTGGCGGTGTTCAGGTTGTCGATTCTCCGCAACAGTCACTGACCTTCAATCAGCCGGGCGACCAACTTGCTTTCTTTACATTAAAGACGGGCAGTAAGACGGGAAAAGCAACCATCCACCTAACAGCAAGCGGTGGCGGACAACAGACGAAAGAAACCATTGAAATCGAAGTGCGCAACCCGAACCCGATTGTGACATTACGCAACAGCCAATGGGTAGAGAGCGGACAAAGCGGGGAACTGTCATACAGCCTTGCCGGTTCTTCCGACGATAATCATATCCAACTGGAAGTTTCCCGTATTCCATCGGTAGACATCAGCCGTCGATTCGATTTCTTGTACAACTATCAGCACCATTGCACGGAGCAGTTGACTTCCAAAGCCCTGCCACTCTTATTCGTCTCCCAATTTAAAGCGGTGGACGAGCAGGAAGCAGAGAAAATAAAAACAAATGTACAGGAAGCCATCCGTCAGGTTTATGCCCGCCAACTTCCGAACGGCGGATTTATCTATTGGCCGGGAAATGCCGTTGCCGACGAATGGATTAGCTCATATACAGGAATGTTCCTCACACTGGCACAAGAGAAAGGCTATGCCGTTCATTCCAATGCATTGAATAAGTGGAAACGTTTCCAACGCGCGGCGGCTCAAAACTGGCGTATGCCGCAGGATGCTAGTAGTTGGCAGCAATGGCAGTCAGAATTGATGCAGGCTTTCCGCCTGTACACTTTGGCATTGGCAGGCGCACCGGAATACGGGGCTATGAACCGGATGAAAGAGCAACAAGGATTGTCTATCCAGGCAAAATGGAGACTGGCAGCCGCCTATGCTCTAACAGGAAAGATGAAACCTGCCGAGGAATTAGTGTACAATGCCGAGACTACCGTTATCCCCTATTCTTCAATGAACCTGATATATGGTTCATCCGACCGGGATGAAGCGATGATTCTGGAAACATTGATTCTGATAAACCGCGAACGGGATGCGCTTCAACAGGCGAAGAAAGTATCACAGAATCTGTCACAAGAGAACTGGTTCAGTACTCAATCCACCGCCTTCGCCCTTATGGCAATGGGACAGTTGGCCGAGAAGCTGTCAGGTACATTGGATTTCATATGGACATGGAACGGCAAACAACAACCTGCGGTAAAATCTGCCAAAGCTGTATTTGAGAAAGAGATTTCCACTTCCCCGAAATCCGGTACGATTTCGATAAGGAATCAAGGAAAGGGAGCACTGGGCGTAGATGTTATCACACGTACACAGTTGCTGAATGATACGCTGCCTGCCATTTCGGACAATATCCGGATGGATATAAGATATGCAGACCTGAACGGTACACCTATATCAATAGATGATATCAGGCAAGGTACTGACTTCATCGCTGTTGCCGCCATATCCAATATCAGTGGCACTTCGGACTATATCAACCTGGCACTAACGCATATCATACCGTCCGGATGGGAGATATACAATGAACGAATGCTGGTTGCTGATACAGAGAACGCTGCCAGTGCAACCAGTACCCCAAGAAACTCAATCAGCAAGTATTCTTATCAGGATATTCGCGACGACCGTGTATTGACTTATTTCAATCTACGCCGTGGAGAAACGAAAGTGTTTACAGTCAGGCTGCAAGCGACCTATGCAGGTAACTTCATCCTTCCGGCTATTCAATGCGAAGCCATGTATGACGCAACCGTGCAGGCACGAAGCAAAGCAGGAAGAACGACGGTGAGCAGGTAAATTTCAGGCACGGATTACACGGATTTCACGGTTCTACTCATTAACTAAAACCGTGAAATCCGTGTAATCCGTGCCTAATCACTCGTCATAAATATATATCCTAACTTTTGCCACTCAATGATTTCTATCTATAAGTTCTTCAAACGATTATCAGTATTCAGGAAAGTAATGCTTGGCATCCTTACTCTCCTGGTGATAGGATATATATTTTGTCTTCCCCGGCAACTGTTTCATGTCCCCTATTCTACTGTCGTCACCGACCGTAATGATGAGTTACTGGGAGCACGTATTGCTTCCGACGGACAGTGGCGGTTTCCTCCACGCGAGACCACACCGGAGAAAATCAAACAATGTCTCATCACATTTGAAGACAAGCATTTCTATCACCATTGGGGCGTCAATCCGTTATCTGTCGGGAGAGCTATCTATCAGAACACCAAGCACAAGCGTATCATCAGTGGTGGAAGTACACTGACTATGCAAACCATTCGCCTTGCCCGGAATGAATCGAGGACTTTCGGAGAGAAAATAATCGAAATGATTTGGGCTACCCGGCTCGAATTCCGGGCTTCCAAAGAAGAAATCTTATCCATGTATGTATCTCATGCGCCTTTCGGCGGCAATGTAGTAGGGCTGGACGCAGCCGCCTGGCGGTATTTCGGGCATTCAGCGGAAGACCTGTCATGGGCGGAATCCGCCATGCTTGCCGTGCTTCCCAATGCTCCCGCTATGATTCACCTGTCCAAAGGACGGAAGATGCTGCTTTCCAAACGAAACCGGTTATTGAAACAACTCCTTGAAAAGAAAGTCATAGATTTATCGACCTATGAACTGGCTGTCACCGAACCGCTTCCCGACGAGCCGCATCCTCTTCCGCAGACAGCTCCCCATTTGGTCAGCCGTTTTTATAAGGAGAGAAACGGGCAATATACCCGTTCTACCATCGACCGGGGGATGCAGACTCACATAGAAGATTTGGCAGAACGTTGGAGCAATGAGTTCAACCGGAGCGATATTCGTAATCTGGCTATTCTAGTGATTGATATACCCGCCAATCAGGTGATAGCTTATTGCGGGAATGTGCATTTCGACCGGAAGCAGGGTGGCAATCAAGTTGACGTGATTCAAGCTCCCAGGAGCACAGGCAGTATTTTAAAACCTTTTCTATATTATGCCATGTTGCAGGAAGGTTCTTTATTGCCCGATATGTTATTGCCGGATATACCTATTAATATAAACGGCTTTACTCCTCAGAATTTCAGCATGCAATACGAAGGGGCTGTCCCGGCTTCGGAAGCACTTGCCCGTTCATTGAATATTCCCGCCGTGACGATGCTGCAAAGATACGGAGTACCTAAATTTCATAATTTCCTGCAACAGACCGGATTCAAGACAATCACCCGCTCTTCGTCTCATTATGGATTATCTTTGATTCTAGGGGGAGCGGAAGCGACTTTATGGGATGTGACAAATGCTTATGCCCAAATGGGAAGGAGTCTCATTCCTCACCCGGATTCAAAGCTCTCCGAAAAGAAAGAAGCCGGGATTATAATGGCGAAAGGGGAAGAGAAAGAAGAAGAAAACGAGACTGCTCAGAAGAGTACTCAGAAGAATTTCATTTGGGACAAAGGTGCTGTGTGGCAAACATTCGATGCCTTGAAAGAAGTAAACCGCCCCGAAGAAATCGACTGGAAGTCTATCCCGTCCATGCAAACCATTGCATGGAAGACAGGAACCAGTTATGGATTCCGGGATGCCTGGGCAGTCGGTGTCACCCCTCGCTATGCAGTCGGGGTATGGGTAGGAAATGCAACCGGTGAAGGAAAGCCGGGACTGGTCGGTGCGCAAACGGCAGGCCCTGTATTATTTGATATATTCAATTATCTTCCCGCTTCACTTTGGTTTGAACGTCCGACCGGTGTTTTTGTGGATGCAGAAGTATGCCGCCGGTCAGGGCATTTGAAAGGTAGATTCTGCGAAGAAACGGACACAATCCTTATTCTTCCTGCCGGACTGCGCACGGACGCTTGCCCCTACCATCATCTAATCACATTATCTGCTGACGAAAAGCACCGTGTCTACGAGAACTGTGCCAACACAGAACCGACCCTTCAAAAGTCATGGTTTACCCTTCCCCCCGTATGGGAATGGTACTACAAGCAACACCATCCGGAATACAGTCCTCTCCCCCCTTTCAAAGCAGGTTGCGGGGAAGACACTTTCCAACCTATGCAATTCATCTATCCCCCGATAAATGCGCACATCAAATTGCCGAAACAACTGGACGGCAGCAAAGGATTCATGACCGTCGAATTGGCACACAACGACCCCAATGCCACCTTATTCTGGCATCTCGACGACACCTATCTGACGCGAACGCAGGATTTCCACAAGATTTCCCTGCAACCCGCTCCCGGAAAACATTCTTTGACAGCAGTAGATGGGGAAGGCAATACAGTTTCCACAACTTTCTTCATTGAGTGAGCATCAATTTTACTATCTTTGCGGCATGAAACAGCCATTAAAAGAAAACGGGGGACTACCGGCGTCTATCCTCTGGACACTTGCTATTGTGGCGGGTATCTCGGTAGCCAATATCTATTATGTCCAACCTCTTCTGAATATGATACGCCATGAACTTGGCATATCAGAGTTCCGAACCAACCTGATTGCCATGGTCACACAGATTGGCTATGCAGCCGGACTGTTGTTTATCACCCCCTTAGGGGATTTGTGCCAACGGAAGAAAATCATACTCGCCAACTTTACCGTCCTGATATTCTCCCTGCTGACTATTGCCCTGACGCATAACATCCACCTGATACTTGTTGCCTCATTCCTTACGGGAGCCTGTTCCATGATTCCGCAGATATTCATTCCCATAGCCGCCCAATTCTCACGTCCCGAACACAAAGGCAGGAATGTAGGAATCGTACTTTCAGGATTGCTCACCGGCATACTGGCTTCACGTGTCGTCAGCGGATTTGTCGGCGAACTGTTCGGGTGGCGTGAAATGTACTATATCGCCGCAGGCATGATGTTGGTCTGCGCGATTATTGTATTGAAAGTCCTTCCCGATATCCAGACTAACTTCATAGGAAAATACAGCGACCTGATGAAATCCCTGGTAGCTTTGGTTAAAGAGTTTCCGCAACTACGCATTTATTCCATCCGGGCAGCGCTGAACTTCGGCTCCCTTCTAGCCATGTGGTCTTGCCTGGCTTTCAAGATGGCGCAAGCTCCATTCTTCGCCACTAGCGACGTCATCGGACTGTTGGGACTCTGCGGAGTAGCCGGTGCGTTGACGGCATCTTTTGTAGGAAGATACGTAAAACAGGTAGGTGTACGCCGCTTCAACTTTATCGGCTGCGGATTAATTCTTTTCGCCTGGTTGCTGTTTTATGTGGGAGAAAGTACATATATAGGTATTATTGCCGGCATTATCATTATTGATATAGGTATGCAGTGCATCCAGCTTAGTAATCAGACGAGTATCTTCGAGCTTTCTCCCCGCGCTTCGAACCGTATCAACACCGTCTTTATGACAACTTACTTTATAGGCGGGTCTATGGGAACATTCCTTGCCGGTAGTTTCTGGCAACTGTATGGTTGGCACGGTGTCATTGGTGTCGGAGTCATTTTAACTGTGATTTCTTTATTAATTACGCTTTTCTATAAAAAATGAGTCAACAAAATAAACGGTCAAACCGTTTATTACAAAAAAAAGCCAATGAAATACGGAGTTAACAAGCAAATCTTACTAATCACCGCCGGCACTGTTTGGATTATCGCCGGTGCCAACATCTTACGAATAGGAATTGTGACTTGGCTGAACAGCTCTCAAGAGTGGATGTTCAAAATTGGAGAGGCAACTGTTGTTTTCTTATTATTCTTTATCTTGATTTTCAGAAGACTTTATTATAAACATACCCGCCGGATTGAAGAAAAGAAAGAAACCCGTAACTGTCCTTTCTCTTTCTTCGACGTAAAAAGCTGGATAGTGATGATATTCATGATTTCTTTGGGAATCACCATCCGAAGTCTCCGCCTGTTGCCGGACAGTTTCATTTCTGTATTTTACACAGGACTGTCCATAGCACTGATTCTCACCGGAATACTCTTTATCCGTTATTGGTGGCTAAGACGTAAGGCAATTCTTGACTAACGCTCACATCTGCCTATATTCCAAGAAAATATAAACTTATAATAATTTTTATTGCTCTATCCCGCAATGCACAAAATTTCCACTTTATTTATTGTATCTTTGCAGTCAAAAATAAACATCAGCCAAATAATAAATAAAGCGTTATAGAATTCAGCATGAAAAAAGCTCCTTCCCCTATTGTATCGCTGATACCGATTATCGTACTCATATTAATGTTAGTGGCCACTATTCACACTTTCGGCAGTGATGCCCTGAGTGGTGGAAGCCAAGTATCATTACTTAGCACTACCGCTGTGTGCATCCTTATCGGTATGGCTTTTTATAAAATTCCGTGGAAAGATTACGAGATAGCAATTACCAACAATGTAGCCGGAGTGACAACAGCTATCATTATCCTGCTCATTATCGGTGCACTAAGCGGTGTATGGATGATTAGCGGCATAGTACCTACTCTGATTTATTATGGAATGCAAATCATTCATCCCAGTTTCTTCCTCGCATCTACCTGCATCATTTGTGTACTCATCTCCGTCATGACCGGTAGTTCGTGGACGACAATTGCTACCATCGGTATCGCATTGATGGGTATCGGCAGGGCACAAGGATTTGAGGATGGATGGATTGCGGGAGCCATCATTTCCGGTGCTTACTTTGGAGACAAGGTTTCACCTCTATCGGAAACGACCATATTAGCTGCTTCCGTGACGGATACTCCCCTATTCAGGCATATCCGCTATATGATGATAACAACCGTTCCTTCCCTCATTATCACGCTGATTATTTTCACTGTGGCGGGATTCTCGCACGACGCGAGCAATACGCAGCATATCATGGAAGTGGCAGCCGCACTAAATGAGAAATTTCATATCACTCCCTGGCTGTTGATAGTCCCTGTGGCAACCGGAATATTGATTGCCCGGAAAGTTCCTTCCATTATTACCTTATTCCTGTCAACACTGTTGGCCGGTATTTTTGCTTTGATTTTTCAGCCGGATTTGTTGCGGGAGATTTCAGGGATGATGACTTCCGGTGCCGATTCCCTGTTTAAAGGTCTGATGATGACTGTCTATGGAGGGACAAATTTGCATTCCGACAATGCCGTTCTGACAGATTTAATTGCTACGCGCGGTATGTCCGGGATGATGAATACCGTCTGGTTGATTTTGTGTGCCATGTGTTTTGGCGGAGCGATGACAGCGAGCGGCATGTTGGGAAGTATCACTTCCATCTTTGTCCGCTTCATGAAGAAGACAGTCAGTGTGGTGACTGCAACGGTTTGCTCCGGTCTTTTTCTCAACTTGGCAACTGCCGACCAATATATCAGTATCATTCTCACCGGTAATATGTTCCGGGATATTTATGCTAAAAAAGGATACGAAAGTTGCTTGCTGAGCCGGACTACGGAAGATTCAGTAACCGTTACATCCGTGCTGATTCCATGGAATACCTGCGGAATGACCCAGGCTACAATCCTAAGTGTGCCGACACTTGTGTATCTGCCCTATTGTTTTTTCAACATTATCAGCCCTTTAATGAGTATTGCCGTTGCAGCCATCGGATATAAAATTGCAAGGCGTTCATGAACAATCTGGCATAGACTTTGTTTTTGCAATAAACGGACAACGTATTAAACCTAAACAAAAAAAAGTTATGAAAAAGTTTATTGCATTATTAGCATTAGTATTAGTGAGTGCAAGCACGATGATGTATGCACAGGAAAGTAACGCAGCAGCACGCCGCGCAGAAAGAAAAGCTCAAAGAGATGCGGAAAGAGCAAAACTCCGCGCCGAAGAAGAGGTGCAGGACATGGCAGCCTATCAGCAAGCTGTACAGGCTTTGAAGAACAAGCAATTCGTATTGGAAGCCAATCAGGTAATCTTCCGTAATGGCATGAGTGCGTTTGTGACTTCAAACACCAACTTCGTTCTGATGAATGGCAACAGAGCTACCGTACAGACTGCTTTCAACACTCCTTATCCCGGCCCTAACGGTATCGGTGGTGTTACAGTGGATGGCAATTCTTCAGATATGAAGATGAATGTAGACAAGAAAGGAAATGTGAACTGTTCATTTAGTGTTCAAGGCATCGGTATTTCGGCTCAAGTCTTTATCACCATGAGCAGTGGAAACAACAATGCTTCAGTTACAATCAGCCCTAACTTCAGTAACAATAACCTGACACTGAACGGAAATATCGTTCCGCTCGACCAGTCAAACATCTTCAAAGGACGTTCCTGGTAACCGGAATACAAGAATCTTATCATAACTCCGCTACAAATCGCGCAAAATGCGTACATTTGTAGCGGAGTTTTTTATTTATCCGTCCGTTAGTCCGTTAAACTATGAGAGAATTTATCATCGCAGACAATCAAGATATCAGCAAGGCAGGAATGATGTTTCTGCTAAGCAAGCAAAAGGATGTATCCACCCTTTTAGAAGCTGACAATAAGGCTGAACTGATTCAGCAACTACGATTGTATCCGCAAGCCGTGGTCGTTCTGGATTATACGCTATTCGATTTTGCCGGAGCAGACGAACTGATTGTACTGCAAGAAAGGTTTAAGGAAGCCGACTGGATTCTGTTCTCTGACGAGCTTAGTCTTAATTTTCTTCGTCAGATTCTGTTCAGCAGCATGGCTTTCGGAGTGGTGATGAAAGATAACTCCAAAGAGGAAATCATGACTGCCATCCAATGCGCTACCCGCAAACAGCGATATATCTGTAATCATGTCAGCAATCTATTACTTTCCGGCGCCACTTCTCCGATGGCGGCATCTGCCGTAGACGACCATTTGCTGACGCAGACGGAAAAGAATATTCTAAAAGAAATCGCATTAGGAAAAACGACCAAGGAGATTGCGGCAGAAAAAAAACTTAGCTTTCATACGATAAACAGTCATCGCAAAAATATCTTTCGTAAGTTGGGGGTGAATAATGTGCATGAAGCAACTAAGTATGCCATGCGGGCGGGGATTGTGGATTTGGCGGAATATTATATCTGACGCTACCCTTCAATCTTCCTCCATAACTATTTAACAGATAATCTCCCCACTTCCCATGCAGATTCTTGCCTCTTTATCGTAAATCACTCCGAACTGTCCCGGAGCAATGCCCTGCAACTTTTCGGAAGATAAGATACGGAATTGATTCTCTCCTTCCTGTATGAGTTTTCCTTTGGTAAATTCAGGAGTATGGCGAATCTTAAAAGTAATATCCAATTCCTTGTCCTGTCCTGCCCAGGGATTATCGGTAATGAAGTGGAAGTCATGCATTCGGAATTCATTGCCGTATTGTGTTTCCACATCATACCCTCGAGATACATAGATAATATTCTCCTGAATATCTTTCTTTATCACAAACCAGGGGCCACCACTCAAACCAAGTCCCTTTCGCTGTCCGATAGTGTGGAACCAATAGCCGCGATGAGTACCCAATTTCTTTCCAGTTTCCAATTCTATAATCGCTCCCTCTTTCTCTCCAAGGAAACGACGGACAAAATCATTATAATTTATCTTTCCCAGGAAACAAATGCCCTGGCTATCTTTTCTCCTTGCACTCGGTAATCCTGCCCTATTGGCAATTTCACGCACTTCGTTCTTCATGAATCCACCAATAGGGAACATCAGTTTAGAGACTTGCAAGTAATCAATTTGTGCTAGAAAGTCGGTCTGGTCTTTTACGGGGTCTTTTGCCGTACCCAACCAGGTTTTACCGTCACGCTCTAATGTGGTAGCGTAGTGACCGGTCGCTGTATAGTCGAAATCTTTTCCGATACGCTGTTCAAAGCAACCGAACTTAATAAGTTTATTGCACATCACATCAGGATTCGGCGTGAATCCCTGCCGGATTTTATCAATGGCATAGGCTGCCACACTCTCCCAATACTCCCGGTGTAAATCAACGATTTCCAGAGATAGACCGTACTTTCGGGCAGTAGCGGTAGACAATTCAATATCTTCCTCCGCCGAACAGTCCATATATTCCGCACCGTCCATGCCTATCTTGATATAAAAAAGAGCCGGCTTGTATCCTTGCTCGCAAAGGAGATGCACGACAACCGAACTGTCGACACCTCCTGATAATAATGCAGCTATATCCATTCAAAAAATCTTTTAATACCTATTGATAATTTTGATATTGCAAAAATAAGGCTATATCTGCTAACAGCCAATCACACATTAAAGGCATTTTTATACCATAAATGTGGTAGATAAGCAAAGTATTTCCTACATTTGCACAGTGAAAAGCTTTTTATGATGACAAAATTAAGAAAGATAATCCTCATACCTGCCCTGGTTATCGTATTTATCAGCGGCTTTTTCTCCTGCGGCGTCGACCGTTGGCCGGAGTATGCCCATCAGACAGCGTTGGATACATGGTTGTTGGATATTATGCAACAGAACTATCTGTGGTATCAGGAACTACCTTCCTACAATGATGTGAACCTGTTTCTGGAACCCGACCAGTTCTTGTCGAAAGTAAAATCAAAAAAAGACAGTTACTCGTTTGTGGATTCAGTGATGGAGACTCCGTTGCCCAGCTATGGCTTTGACTATTCATTAGTCCGCAACCCAGATATAGATACAGCTTACAATGCATTGATTACTTATGTCATTCCCGGTTCACCGGCTGCCGCCGGACTGAAAACGAGGCGACTGGATTGTAAAAGTAGATACATCCTATATCAGCAAGAAATATGAGAGCCAACTACTACAAGGTACAGCACCCTTGGAAGTAACTCTAGGCAAATATCAATTAGTCCCACCTGCAGAGCCGCCGGTAGAGGGTGAGGAAGAAGAGGAAATTTACAGGGTTGTACCGATAGGCGAGCCGGTAGAAATAGGCGCCGCCGTACCATTAGTCGATAATCCCGTTCACTGTAAGGAAATATTAACGCTGGCCGACGGTACAGAAGTAGGCTACTTGATGTACAACAGCTTTATAGCAGGAACGAAAGACAATCTGGAAAAATACAATAATGAATTACGTGAATGGTCGGACGAACTCTCTCAAAAGAATATCAACAAAGTGATACTCGATTTACGATATAATAAAGGCGGAAGCATTGATTGCGCACAACTATTGAGTACTATGCTTGTTCCTTCCTATTACCTCGACCAAACAATGGCTTTCCTTGAATATAATGACAAAAATACTGCTAAAGACGCAACTCTGACATTTGATTCAAAACTATTAAGTCCTTCCGGCAAGAACTTGGACTTAACGACTCTTATCGTCCTGATTAGTGGAGAAACAGCAGGAGCACCGGAAATGCTGATACATTGTCTGAATGGAAAAATTCGGGAACTAATAGCTATCGGAAGTTCTAGCAAAGGACAAAATGTAGCAACAGAACAGTTCATCAACGAAGAATTCCGATGGTCAATCAATCCGGTCGTATCTACCATTTACAACTCTGAACATGATACTTATTCAGGATTCAAGCCTACATATGCAGTCAATGCTTCAACAGATTATTTGACGTTCCTTCCTTTCGGTGACGAGAAAGAGACTTTGCTGAGTGTAGCACTTGGAGTATTGAACAAAACGTATCCACCCAAAGAAGAAGAGACGGAAGAAACTACAAAAGCACAATTCAAAATAGAGAAGAGTGTAAGTAGTCCCGCAAGCAAACGGTTCACCGAAGGAAGCGGATTAAGAATCAAATAAAACAGCATACAACAAAAAAAGGAGAAAGCTTTCACTTTCTCCTTTTATCGTAATTTACCCTCAATCTATTTTATGATTACGTATCCAAAGATACGGCATCAAAAAGTCAAAGTCAAGTATTTCCCTCTTTATTTCTTGAAAAACTTATCAAAGAACAAGATTTGGTAATCAATAGAGTTGTTCCAATACTTTCCGGTATGTCCGCCCGGACGGGTAATGAAGTCATGATTAATCTTTCTAGCCAGCAGACGGTTATGCAAATCCTTGTTCACATTCAGGAAAAAGTCCGATTCACCACAGTCGATGATGATTGCCAAATCCCCGTTTTCAATCTTGTCAATCTGATTGATGACCGTATGTTCGTCCCATGACTTTTTATTATGTGCAAATTCACCCAACTGTTTCGCCATCTCCCAGTTTAACGGGAAGGGACGAATATCCACTCCACCACTGGTACTTCCACTAGCGCCAAACGTATCTTTATGACGGATAGCGTTCCACATCGCCCCGTGTCCGCCCATGCTCAAGCCGGTGATGGCACGTCCTTTCCGGTCGGCAATCGTCTTGTAATGCTCATCAATATACTTCACCAATTCTGATGAAACAAAAGTTTCATAACGGTAAGACGGATTTTTCGGACTATCCCAGTACCAGCTATTCTTTCCGTCCGGACAGACAAAGATAATTCCTTTCTCATCAGCAATCTGCGGAAGATTCGGCTTTACCCCAATCCATGTCTTTGCGTTCCCGCCGTAACCGTGCAACAGATAGATGACGGGGCAAGCCACCGCTTTCTTCCCCAATGCAGCATCCGGCGTAACGACTACCACCTGCACATCTTTATTCATGGAAGGACTATTTACTAATAAAGTATCTACCCGGGCAGCAAAAGAAGGCGCTGCCAATAGTAATAATAAAACGGCTAACAAAAAATTTCTCTTATTCATTATATGTATATAGTTATATAAAGTTATTCTTCCCTTTCTTCCGAAGAAGAAAATTTGGAAACAGGCATTTCAAAAGTCTTATGGCACTGTGCACAGGTATACTCCCAATGATTATCTCCAGGAGGGGCTGCCGCCAACACCGAAAGGATTGCCGCCCCTATTGCACGCAACTTCTTTCCTTTTTTTAATATAAACTTAATATCCGGCGAACCGCAAAACGGACAAAGCGTCAACTCTTCCGGCCAGCTCTCGTTATCTCTCAACACCTGGACAGCCCTTGCATAATCTTCGTCCGCCACCAAAATGTCGACTCCTGCTATACTGCTCACACAACTCTTATATAAGGTGGAGAAGTTCTCATTATGCAGGATAGACTCAATACCCTCATTTTCCAACGCTCCCTGAAGGATATGTGCCTTCATCGCATCATTGCAAGTAATCAATTTTACAGTCTTCATAAGGAATCTGTTTTTAATATGTCCTACAAATATAAGACTTATTCCTTTTTTATTCACCGAATATATCATTCTTTAATACTTTTTTCGTACTTTCGCAGCACTAAACTGCAATCACATGAAAAGACTGTTGACACTTCTTTTATTCTTCAATATCCTGTTCTTTCCGTTGCATGCTCAACCTATGCATCAAATAAAAGGAACAGTGATTGACAGAAACAGCCGCCAACCATTGGAATTTATCAATGTGATGGTTATCGGGCTGAACAAAGGCGGTGTCACCGACGCGGAAGGACATTTCACAATAGAACAAGTGCCGCCCGGCATCTATCGCCTGCAAGCATCAGCCATCGGATACAAAAGTGTCACCACTCCCGAATACATCCTTTCCACCAAAAATCTGAATATCCCGATTGAGATGGAAGAGAACCTGACCGAACTCGAAGGAGTCACCGTCACAGCCTCTCCTTTCCGTCGTGATATGGAAAGCCCTGTCAGCCTGCGTATCATCGGACTACAGGAAATAGAAAAGAGTCCGGGAGCCAACCGGGACATTTCGCGTATCGTACAGTCTTATCCCGGAGTTGCCTTCTCACCGATAGGTTACCGTAATGACCTCATCGTGCGTGGCGGTTCTCCTTTTGAAAACCGTTTTTATCTGGACGGAGTAGAAATCCCCAATATCAACCATTTCAGCACACAAGGAGCATCCGGCGGCCCCGTAGGCATCCTCAATGCCGATCTGATACGCGAAGTGAACTTCTACACCGGCGCTTTCCCCACCGATAAAGGGAACGCACTTAGTTCGGTACTCGACTTCAAATTGCGTGACGGAGATATGGAACGCAATTCACTAAAGGCAACTCTCGGAGCTTCCGAAGTTTCTCTCGCTTCCAATGGACACATCGGGAAAAAGACTTCCTATCTGGTATCCGTACGCCAATCCTACTTGCAGTTCCTTTTTGACATGCTCGACCTGCCTTTCCTGCCGACTTTCACCGACGCCCAATTCAAACTGAAAACCCGCTTCAACGAGCAGAACGAACTGACCGTATTAGGACTGGGTGGAATCGACAATATGCGACTGAATACGAAAGCCGACAGTGAAGACAACGAATATATTCTCAGCTACTTGCCTAAAATCAAGCAGGAGACATTTACGCTGGGGGCTGTATATCGCCATTATGCAGGCGCACATGTACAATCGGTCGTTGTCAGCCACAGTTACCTGAACAACCGTAATACGAAATACCGCCAGAATGACGAAAGTGTTCCTGAAAACCTGATGCTCCGCCTTCGTTCAACCGAACAGGAAACCAAGTTCCGTTTCGAAAACAATTCTTCTTTCCGAAACTGGAAAATCAACCTTGGAGTGAATTTGGATTACAGCCAGTATTCCAATACTACCTTCCAGAAAGTATATACCAACCAGGCACAAACGTTCGATTATCACACCTATCTGGGAATCGTGCGCTGGGGACTTTTCGGAACCATCAATTATTCCTCAATGGACGAACGCTTCACGGCCTCTTTAGGATTAAGAGCCGATGCCAATAATTATTCGTCGGCAATGAAGTCGCTCTCCGACCAACTGTCTCCGCGCATATCGCTCTCTTACCAACTGACCGACCACTGGTTTATCAGTGGCAATGCAGGACTTTACTATCAGCTTCCCCCTTACACGGCTCTCGGCTTCAAGAACAACAATGGGACGTATGCCAACAAACACAATCTCCGCTACATGAAAGTCAGCCAGGAAAGTTTGGGAATCAGTTGGCGCAAAGGAGATTCGTTCGAGGTCTCCGTTGAAGGATTCTACAAGGATTATGACAAGATACCGCTCTCCATGGTAGACGGAATTCCCCTGACCTGCAAAGGAAACGATTACGGAGTAATCGGAAATGAACTGCTGACTTCCACGGCGCAAGGACGCTCCTACGGTGCAGAGATTCTGGTGAAATGGCTCATTGCCAGGAAACTGAATCTTGCCTCTTCCTTTACCTTATTCAAAAGCGAATATCGTAACGACAAAGAAAGTGAATATATCGCATCAGCATGGGACAACCGCTATATCTTCAATCTGCGTGGAACTTACAATCTACCCCATCAATGGAGCGTCGGAATGAAAGTCAGTTGTATCGGCGGTGCTCCCTATACACCGTATGATGAAGAGAAATCATCTCTTGTATCCGCCTGGGATGCACAAGGGAAAGCCTATTACGACTATTCAAGATACAATAAAGAACGCCTGCCGGCTTTTGTGCAGGCAGACATCCGCATCGACAAGACATTTTATCTGAAACACTGCATGCTGGGGTTCTATATTGATCTGCAAAATATCACCATGAGCAAACTGAAACAACAGGATGTACTTATGAGTACGGGAGTAATTGAAAATCCGGAAGCTCCCGTTAACAACCGACATTATGTAATGAAACGCATTGAACAATCCAGCGGAACGTTGCTTCCGACCCTGGGAATTACATTTGAATATTAATATTATTAATTAAAAGAGTATGAAAAGACAAATTGCTATGATCGCCTTCGTATTAGTGGGCATGGGTATGACAGCTTCTGCACAATTCGGCAAGAAGATTAATTTGGGAAAAGCATTACAAGCAGGAAAAGACGTGGTAACGGCCGTAACTTTATCCGATGCCGACATTGCCAAAATGAGTAAGGAATACATGGTATGGATGGACGAACACAATCCACTGACCAAGCCTGACACAGAATATGGCAAACGTCTGGAGAAATTGACAGGACACATCAAAGAAGTAGACGGACTGAAACTGAACTTCGGCGTATATGAAGTAGTAGATATCAATGCCTTTGCCTGTGGTGACGGCAGTGTACGTATCTGTGCCGGACTGATGGATGTGATGACTGACGAAGAAGTGATGGCGGTAATTGGTCATGAAATCGGTCACGTCGTTCACACTGACTCTAAAGATGCGATGAAGAATGCCTATCTTCGTTCAGCAGTGAAGAACGCGGCAGGAGCTGCCAATGACAAGGTTGCCAAACTGACTGATTCAGAACTTGGAGCGATGGCCGAAGCTCTGGCAGGTGCCCAATATTCTCAGAAACAAGAAAACGAAGCCGACGAGTACGGTGTAGAATTCTGCGTAAAGAACGGTATCGACCCCTATGCCATGGCTAATTCACTGACCAAGCTGGCTAAACTTTCAGAAGGTGTCGCACAGCCTTCTTATCTGCAAAAGATGTTTTCGTCACACCCCGATACCATGAAACGTATCGAACGTGCCAAAGCAAAAGCGGCTACTTACGCTAAATAATAACAGACATTATTTCCAAACCCATACAAGAGGAGATACCGCGGTTCCACAACCAACGTGTCTCCTCTTTTGCTTGTGATAAAAAAGAACACACTAGTATTAAAAAATCATTAATCTATAAGGCAGATTTGCATAGTGTCTTGATTTCACGTAATTTCGAAGCAATAACCATTTTAATCCATTTATGGAATTTCTTATCATTCTTTTCTTACTCATACTGAATGGCGTGTTTGCCATGTATGAAATTGCGCTGGTATCATCCAGTAAAGCACGTCTTGAAACCCTTGTCGCGAAAGGCAACAAATCCGCACGCGGAGTATTGAAACAACTGGAAGAGCCGGAAAAGTTCCTGTCCACTATTCAAATCGGCATTACACTGATCGGTATTGTATCCGGTGCATATGGTGGAGTAGCCATTGCCGACGACCTCGTCCCCCTGTTCTCCCTCATTCCGGGAGCGGAAGCCTCTGCACGCAATCTCGCCATGATTACAACCGTGGCAGTCATCACTTATCTTTCCCTCATCATCGGAGAACTGGTTCCCAAATCCATTGCCCTGAGTAATCCGGAAAGATACGCCATCTTATTCAGTCCGATTATGATTCTGCTGACAAAAGTATCTTACCCTTTTGTATGGTTGCTAAGTATCTCTACCCGGCTGCTGAACAGACTTATCGGTCTGAAAAGCGAAGAACGCCCCATGACGCAGGAAGAAATTAAAATGATTCTCCATCAAAGTTCGGAACAGGGAGTGATTGACAAGGAAGAGACGGAAATGATACGTGACGTATTCCGCTTCTCGGACAAGCGTGCCAACGAACTGATGACACATCGCAGGGATCTCATCATTCTCCATCCTGACGATACACGGGAGAAGGTGATGAAAGTTATCGAAGAAGAACATTACAGCAAATACCTGTTGGTGGATGAACGGAAAGACGAGATTATCGGAGTGGTTTCCGTCAAAGATATTATCCTGATGGTAGGCAGCCAACGGCAGTTCAATCTGCGTGAAATAGCCCGTCCGCCCCTCTTTATTCCGGAAAGTTTGTATGCAAATAAAGTTTTAGAGCTATTTAAGAAGAACAAAAACAAGTTCGGAGTTGTTGTTAACGAGTATGGTAGTACGGAAGGTATTATCACGCTGCACGACCTGACCGAAAGTATCTTTGGAGACATCCTTGAAGAGGATGAAACGGAAGAAGAAGAAATCGTCACAAGGCAGGATGGTTCGATGCTGGTGGAAGCTTCAATGAACATTGACGACTTCATGGAAGAAATGGGAATTTTATCTTATGAAGACCTGGAGTCCGAGGACTTCACCACTTTAGGCGGACTGGCCATGTTCCTGATAGGCCGTATCCCGAAAGCCGGAGACATCTTTACTTACAAGAACCTGCAATTCGAAGTAGTGGATATGGATCGGGGACGAGTAGACAAACTGCTGGTCATCAAACGGGATGAAGAATAGAGAAAACCGAGCGATAGCTCACTATATTTATATTAACTTAAAGCACTTAATGATGAAAAAAGTAATTATGTTAGCAGCCGTTGTAGCTGCTTTGGCATCTTGCCAATCAAAAGCCAACAAAACCGCAGAGGCAGAAGCAGACAGCCTTGCCATTGCCATGACTCCAATCACAGAAATGACTGAAGTTTATGCCGGTACTCTCCCTGCTGCCGACGGCCCGGGTATCGACTATGTACTGACCCTGAACGCTGCAACCGACGGTGTAGATACCACTTATACACTGGATATGACTTACCTCGATGCCGATGGACAAGGTAAAAACAAAACCTTCACTTCAAAAGGAAAACAGCAGACTGTACACAAAGTCGTGAACAAAAAGCCTGTTACCGCTGTTAAGTTAACTCCGAAAGATAGTAATGACGAACCGATGTATTTCGTGATTGTAAACGATACTACTCTTCGCCTGGTAAACGATAGTTTGCAGGAAGCTGTAAGCGATTTGAATTATGACATCATCAAGGTGAAACAATAATAAACAACCTGACCCTAACCAGTAAAAATGCTCTGCAGAGAATGAATAGTTCTTGCAGAGCATTTATTTTTTAAGCCAATCGGTACTGTGGCATTGGCAGCATACTTCACTTAATCGCCTTATCCAAGCACTCCATGCCCTTCCTGAAGACGTTTTAATCTTAACAAGGCTTCGATATAATAGTAATCCGCATAGATAATAGAAGCATCTATTTCCGAATGATTCGGCCAGTGTCCTGTGCTGTGCAACAGGAATGAAGGCTTACTTTTACCACTCTGATAGCTGTCGGAATTCAGACTCGCCAACATCCCGATAGCCGCATCCTTATAACGTTTTCCTGTTCCGTTCGGAAGATACGTAGATAATTCGAGCAAAGCGGAAGCAACCACAGAAGCTGCCGAAGCGTCACGAGGAGCATTTGGAATAGCCGGGTCATCGAAGTCCCAATAAGGAACTTTATCTTCAGGCAGTCTTTCCAAATAGACATCCGTCACTTTCTGCGCAAAATCGAGGTATTTCGGGTCTTTCGTTTCACGATAGACTACGGTATAGCCATAAATTGCCCATGCCTGTCCGCGCGCCCACATAGTGCTGTCGGCATATCCCTGATGGGTGACTCCTTTAATAAGATTCCCCGTAATCGTGTCATATACAGCTACGTGATACGAAGTATAGTCAGGACGAAAGTGGCATTTCATGGTCTTGTCCGCATGGGCAACCGCTACATCATACAGATAGGGATTACCGCCATTCTTCGCTGCCCAGAAAAGCATTTCAAGATTAATCATATTGTCCATGATGGTATTGTGCGGCCAGTTGCGCGGCTTCACCTCACGGGGCCATGAAAGGATAGTGCCCACTGTCGGATTAAACAGGGTAGCCAATGTATCGGCTGTATCCAATATCACTTGTTTGTAAGCAGGATTCTTGGTCAGGCGATAACCATTTCCGTAGCTACAAAATACAAGGAAACCCAGGTCGTGGTCGAAAGCCGGAATTCGAGACAGGAACTCCAGAGAGTTGGTGAACTTCTCAGCTTCTTCCCGAATCTGCTTATCCTGTGTATATTCGTAATCATACCAAAGAACACCCGGCCAGAAACCGGCACACCATTCTTCTTTCGTCGCCTTACGGCAGTTCCAGTGCTGCTCGTCGGGCATGATATTACGCGGCATCATCGTATAGTCAATACCAGAATCCGTTTTCAGTTCTGCAAGCGTACGTTGTGTCTGTTCCGCACAGTAATCTAATGCCTTATTCACATCCAATGTACCGGAAGGCTTGTGAGCACACGTACAGAATCCTAACATCACAGCCAAACCTACTACAACCTTTTTCATCGTTCAATATCTTCGCGTTAATTCTTAATCTATCTATTTTTATTCTTTTTTACTTAGTCATCCGGAACCAGTCGACATCCACCCATCCGCGGTTTCCCTCATTGGGAGTCACACAGAATACACCGACTTTTGCTCCAATCCATTTACCTTGACGGGCGGTGAAGTTCTCTCCTACCGTCGTATATTTCTTTCCGTCCAGGCTATAAGCAAACGAACAAACTGCTCCTTTACGAACTTTTACCTGTAAGTAAACAGTTTTCCATTCATTGTCCGCCACGCCCGGCATCTTCAGATATTCTACCGGGAAACTGGCAAGTTCTTTCACCTGTTCGGGATTTTTCAACTCCGCATCTTTGCAGACTGCCTGTTGCAGAATAAACTTATCGCCTGCTTTGCGAACGGACAGGTAACTGTAATCCCATCCCATCACAATCAGTCCGGCTTGTTCGCCGTCCTGTTTGGCTGTAAAAGTCAGCTTCGTGGTTGCTGTAAATTCTTCCGCCGGAAACTTCTGCATCAGCAGGTTGGGTACTTCCCAGAAGTTCACAAATTCTTTTGACAGACTGCCTGCGTATAAACGAATGTATCCCAAATCGGTAGTAAACCCGTAAGTGTCCTGCTTATTGGCATGCCATTGCCACTGTAATCCCAAATGGCGGGTGTTGAATTCATCACTCTCGGGCGGTGTGGCTACCGGATATGTTTTTCCTACATTCGGCTTTCTATATGTAGTGACAGGTTCTCCGCAACCATCTTTGTCCTTATCTACTCCGATTACCGGCCAGTCTGCTTTCCATTCCATCGGATTCAGGTGAATCACACGTCCGTAAGCTCCTTTATCCTGAAAGTGAACGAACCAGGATTCTCCCGCATTCGTGTCTACCCAAGCTCCCTGATGAGGGCCGTTTATATTCGTCTTTCCTTGCGCCATGACGATTTTCGATTCATAAGGGCCATAGATGTTCTTCGAGCGAAGTACCAGTTGCCAACCGGTCGCTACTCCACCTGCCGGAGCAAATATGTAATAGTATCCGTTACGTTTATAAAGTTTCGGGCCTTCTACCGTATGGTTCTTTCCATCATTTCCGTCGAATACCATGACAGGAGCGGATATTGCTTCCGTTCCTTCGGCATTCAGTTCACAAATCACCACGATACTGTTCACTCCGCTACGACTTCCGGCATAGGCATGTACCAGATATACTTTACCGTCTTCGTCCCAAAGAGGAGTCGGATCAATCATTCCTTTTCCTGCCTTTACCAACACCGGTTTGCTCCATTCCCCTTTGGGGTCTTTCGCCTTTATCATGTAGATTCCAAAATCAGGATCACCCCAGTAAATGTAAAACTCCCCGTTATGGAAACGTATAGACGGTGCCCATACGCCCTTTCCATGCTGTGCCATCTCAAAAAACTCTTTCGGTTCCTGCACCGGCAACGCATAGTTCACCAGCGACCAATTCACCAAATCCTTGGAATGAAGGATAGGAATACCCGGGATACAATTGAAACTGGATGCTGTCATATAGAAATCATCTCCGGCTGCACAAACATCCGGATCGGAATAATCAGCATGAAGAACCGGGTTCTGATAAGTACCGTTTCCCTTATCAGCCACCCAGGTCTTTGAAATTTCTTGTGCGCCTGCCATGGTGCAGCAAGCCATCATTCCTGCTAAAAACAGAATCTTTTTACGCATAGTACCTAACTAATAATTCTTTTCTAAATTCAATTGTTATTCCTAAAAACAGGTTCTTTCCACCTTTATAAAAACTAATCTATCGGAGAACTGAATATATTCTCTTTTCTAAAACAATCTATTTACTGACCTATTTGCTTATATATACGAAGGGGATTAGGTAAATACCTAATCCCCTTCCAATATTTTTTCTGTAAATCTTCCAATCTATCAGTTTCCCTCTTCAAGCCTGTCTTATTCATCAGGCTATCCGGAAAGATTTCCTGACCATAGCCGCTTGCTTAATAATATCCCGCGTTTTGTCTCAGTTCAGGATATTGCATCAAGGCTGCCTTAGGAATCGGGAGCAATGAGTTCTTTGGAGACTGATAGCCAAACCTGTTTCCAATCTTTGCATCCAGTACTCCCCAACGTCTCCAAGTCGAATATTCCAAGCCTTCATATTGCAAATAGGAACTAAACAGCGTATTGATGTGGTTTCTAATATCTTCCTTTGTAGAACCGGCAGGTGCTATTTCAACTTTACCCTCCGCCTGCATTATTTGGTTCAAAGGTGCTATCGCGTCCGCTATATTCCCCAATTCGTTGGCCGCTTCCGCATACATCAGAAGAACTTCCTGATAGCGGACAGGATGATAATAAAGGCCTTTACTCAAGCCACTCCACGAGAAAACGCTATCGTCATAGTCTCCCCAAATAACAGACTTATTAGCCCGACTGGAGAATACGTCTGTATTCGAAACAAGTGCATATCGTCCCATATCTATCACTCTTTTACAATATTCATACGCCTCTTGATATCTTTTCTGGCTCAGGTAAACCCTTGCGGCTATCGCATAAGCAGCTCCCTTCTGTTGTTCCGGAAGATGTTGTACCGCTTCATTCAAAGAATTGGTCAAGGCATCCGTCGTACATACAAACTTATCATTTCCGGCATCCCATACCGCAACCTGATTATAAAATCCCAGTACATCCGCATAAATCAGACTCATGTCAATTTGTACCGAATTAAAGAAGTCCTTCCAGGAAGCATCTGTATCTGTACCTTTCTTCTGCAAGCCCGCACCTAAATCTATTGCCTTATAAGCCGTTCTCCAATATTCATAAGAACACGAATCAATATCATTGCGATACGAGAAATTGCCATATCCGTAACACAGCCTTTGATTAAGAATACGGTTCTGGTCATAAAAATTCTTAATGCAAGACTGCCACTGTTCCTTTGCCTTGTCTAATGGCATTTCATCATCCGCCTGCTCTCTCATGAAGCAGTATTCTGTCTTATTTCCGGTATCTGTATAGATAACCATATTCAATCCCCCTTCCGGTATCTGTTCGTTCCCGTCAATCTTGCCATCGACATTCCAGTCAACGTACGTTTGATAACCGGCTCTATATAATTGATAGAAAATGGTATCGGAAGCGTGACTGATTGTGATTTCACCCAAACTATTCGTTACATTACGTTCCAAAGAATCCCTGGTACTATTCAAAGCTTTTACAACAACTCCTTCTAATGGTATACAATTGCCGTAATCATCTCCTGTCAACTTCATGACCTTAAATGTGGTACGATGCAATATCGGTTCGGACGAGCCGGTTTCACGTGCCGGTATCAACTTGGGAACCACATAGATATAACTATCACCTGCCTGTACCGGTTCTCCCGCTACCACCACACCATTTATTGAAATTTCGTCGCCTGCTTTGGAAACTAATAATTTCTCACCGCTCACACTCGTCAGTTCCTGCCCGTCCGTCAACTCTTCTTTTTTATAAGTACCGACAACAATGTGACGTTTCACAGACACAGTATCCAGTCCTGCTTTCGCCCTTGTGTCAGCAAGTTCATTCCTGACGGCAAATACAGTGATTTTCTCAGCAGTCACTCCTGTCAGATCGGCTTTCTTCAACACTACAACAAAGTCACTTGCCTGAGGCACTGTCTCTTCCAGTGTCTCTACCACTTCTATTATCACTTCCGGCGTTTCCTTGGGTTGTTCCTGTGGCTTCGGTTGTTCATCTTCATTATCGGAGCAAGCAGCCATAAAGCATATCATTACCCCAAACAAATACATTAATAGTTTCTTGTTCATACGATATAAAATTAAGTAAAACACAATGCTTGTGGCAAAACTATATATTTTTCATGAAGATGTATCTTGCTTTTTCGGAAACAAGGTTGTTTTCCGGGAAAGCAAGATATAATCAATAGCCCTGAAATAAAAAAACGGGGAAATTTTGCTTGGCGCACTCTCCCCGTTTATACTATTCCGTCAAAAAGACCTCTTTATTCTCTTGTGTACATCAATGTACCAAAACCAGCCTGGTCGAATCCGCCACTGGTAGTGCCATAGTGGCCACCGCCGCCTTCTACACCCATTCCGTCCATAAACTGCTTGGTATAGTAAGCTTCAAGCCCTTTTTCTGATTTATAATGATTATATATCAATGCCCAACAAGGACGTATCTCCCCTCTGGATTTATCATTCTCTTCTTTCGAAGAAAGTTCAGGGCATTGCCAACTACAATTCTCGTAATATGTATAAGGAAAACCTTTCTTGCGGTACTTAAAGTATTCATCAGCTGTGGAAGTACGATTGCTAAAATCATTCCACAAATTATACTTAGCCGTATATTCAGCCATAGCAAGCACCTTATTATCCTGATAGCCAAAAAGATCCTCACCTATATTGTATGCCATCTGGCAAAAAGCTCCCATTAGAGCAATGCAAAGTGTGGCATGCCCTTGGTCACGACCTGACTCTTGTCCTTGTCCCAACATTCCATGTCCGTCCGGATCCGGATGAAGAAAAGGAACGGCATTATCTATGGTTCCATTTCCTACACCATATTTAAAATAGAGAATAGCTTCGTTAATCTTATCCTGGTCGTCGCAAAGAATACCAATGGACAAGATAGATGTCATCTGAGCCAAATCCCAGTTCAGCCAACTATGTTGCTTGCAGGCTTCCTTATGAGCCAGAAAGTCCGAAGCAGCAGGATAGAAAACACTCTTCACCATATTCTGAAAAGCCGTCAGTTGTGCCTTGGAGAAAAGAGTTTCATCCGTACGCATGATTTCAGCCGCATTTACCATCTGATGGACATTGATTGAAATCAGATATTCATTCGGGTCGGCAATCTCTCCATTCGGATCATAAGTCCTGTTATTAGCCAGACTTTTGACGCGGACGAGCCCCTTGCAAGTTTCAGCCCAGGCATTCAGAATCTTAACAGCTGCCTCACCACACGCCGCATCACCTTCCAGTTTCCAACGGAGCGCCAATTGATAGGCTGCTGCCGCATCTTCGTAAAAGTGTGTATAGTTGTTCCACCATTCAGGGAATACGCTTGCCCAATTACCTTTATCCATACGCCCCAGCACTTCTTGAGGTTCAGGAGTATAGGTAGGGCCTGAATATCCGGAAGTTTGTAACTTCGCAAGCCCCTCATTCCAAGGAGTCATAGTGAGCTTTGATTTTACATAATCAAAGTCGGATGCAGTATGTAGCATACAAGGATGGGTAAGAACATACTCATTGATGGCAGGCCATGAGTCAATATCGGTAGTACCGTCTTCGATATCGGTGCATGCGCTCAGATTGAGCGCAAGCAGAGTAATAAATAGCATATATATATTCTTGAGTTTCATAGTTTAATCAATTATTTGTATTTACATATTCTTCCAAATCTTCCATACTCTTAAACGTCCTTATCCAATGTACCTTATATACTCCATCAGGATAAACCGCTTTAATGACATCAGCTACTTTAAATTGGAATATTTCGAATTCCGTTACTCCGGATAGTGTTGTCGGAACACTTGAACTAGAGATAAATGCATTATCTATTGAAAGATCATAGTAATACACAGGTATGCCGTCCGAACCTTTAATTATAGTGTGACCGTTAGCACCTTTGAGTTTATATGTTCCAAAAGAAGTATCGAATGTAAGATTACCCTTATTTGCTCCAAATTCAATATCACTTATCTTAATAGCAAGATATGGATAATTATCTGGGTCAACAAATGTTTTAGGCTTACCTTTCAGGCTTAATGCAATATCTCCACGCCATTTCTCCGCATTTTGTGTCCCCATATTCACTATAAGTTTCCCGTCCTCTATTTTTTGGCTTGCCCCGTTAAAGTTAACAAACCAAGAAGTCGTAGAACCATTGAAATCTTCCCTTATCAATCCATACGGCACTTTAACCTTAGTACTGAACGACTTCGGTTCATCCCCAATAGTAGTTGCCGTAATGGTCACCTCACCATAGGTCTTGGCCGTGACTACCCCCTGGTCACTGACCTCCACAACAGCCGGATCACTGCTTTCCCATTTCAAAGAAGCGACAGTAGCGTTTGCCGGTTTAGTTGTAAATTCCAAAAGGGCGCTCTCACCGGGTAGTAAATCCTCCTGTTCATCAAATGTTATTTCTTCAATATAGATAATAGGTTTCACATGCAGGCTGAATGAAGTCGAGCCGCCGCCCCGTTCCAAAGCCCGGGCGGTAATCGTCACATCACCTTCCGATACGCCTCTGACAACACCTTCCTTGCTCACGGTAGCTATCGCCTCATTATCACTGCTCCAGCCTATCATGGTATAAGTATGTTCCGCAGGAAGAAGGGCAGGTTTTAAGGTTCTCTCCTCCGACACAAACAATTCGGCCTTCTCGGCTTCCGTAAATTCAAAACCGGTGACCGGAATGAATCGGGGAACAACTGTCAATTCAAAGAAAGAACTTGCGCCAAAACCAACTTCCGGAGTTACCGTAATATTCGTTTTTCCTTCTTTCAAAGCATGAACCAGTCCGTCCTGTGTGACCGTAGCTACACTTTCGTCGGAAGAAGACCAACTCACTTTCGAGTTTGTCGGTTGTTCCGGCTCAATTCTGAACTGAATCAAAGAATCCGTATAATCAACAGAAGCCGCTAAAGTCAGTTTCCCATTTTCCACATTTGTCAACGCTATTTGGGAAATCAAAGTTTTTTCATCCAGCCCGCCGCCAAGTTGCTTCTCGTCGTCGCAAGCTGTCAAGCAAAGAGTTGCGGCAAAAGTCAGACCCAATAATATATGTTTCATAATTATATTCTTTATAATCAATTAATAAATAAAACTAATCAGACGTTACCAACCCGGATTCTGACCAATATTCGGATTCAACTGCTTCTGGTCTGACGGAATCGGATAAAGATAATTTTTATTGTCCCATACACGACCGGTTTCAATCATAAAGCACCCTGTCGTACCGGCATCATCCGTTGCGGTAGCATAAGAAGGCTTCCATGCATTAGCCCATGTGCTCCACTCACCGGAAGTACTCCACCTCACTCCCAAAATATCCTTAGGCATTTCTATCTCCGCTTGTTTCCAACGTTTCAAGTCATCCACACGAAAGCCCTCATTGAAAAGCTCTACCGTACGTTCACGGCGAATTTCATCACGCATATTCAATCCTTTCGCAGTCGCAAACGCAACCGTCAGTTCCGGCATATCCGGATTCACACGTTTACGAACCTGATTCAGGTATTTCAGTGCAGCATCCACTTTCGATGCATCTGTTATTGTTCCGGCCGCATCCTTTTGAGAATACCTTTCATATACAGCTTCCGCATAGTTCAACAGTACTTCCGCATAACGGATAATCGGATAATCATAACCTTCATACGTATCCTTCACCTCCCGTTCAGTAGCCCACTTCTGGTTATAGTAGCCACTGCCGCTGGTCGGATAAAAGGGTTTATTGTCAAAAGCCGCCTTATCGGCATCAGTCCATGTGGTATGAGGCGCATTGTTGTTCCAGTATTTATTTCCGGGAACCATCAATGTATTTGTCATACGGTTATCCCGGTTTTCATATTCCTGTTGTGGAGAAGAATAGTCAAGCGCCGCTCCCACTACAGAGTTCGGATTATGAATTGGCAATCCGTCCTTATCCAAGTACATTTCAGCCAGTTTGCGGGTTATCCATTGCACATTCGCAAAACAGTTCTTAGTAATATTCTTTCCAATCGGCGCTATCACTTCATCATGACGACGGGAAAATATATATTCCTGATTCTTATCCTTTTTCACATAAACCGGATTGGATTGTGTGTTTTCCAGGATAAACAAATATTTATAAGCAGTAGTTTCCAAGCCTGCCGGTTTAAAGATTTCGTATTGCTTGCTGTCGATTACGTCCCATGCCGCACCGGCCGCAATATCAAGCAATTCGTTTACACGTGCCTCACTTCCGGTTCTGAACTTCTGCCAAGTACCTTCATACAATGCTACGCGTGATAAAAAAGCCTGTGCCGCCCCTTGCGAAACACGACCCTTATCAGCCGAAGCAATGTTGCTTTCTTTTGGTAAATCAGGAATGGCGTCCTTTAAATCCTGAATAATAAAATCTACCACTTCCGAGCGGTCATTACGCACCGCATTCATTTCCGGAGAATGGATGTCAACCGGTTTGGTAACGATAATCACGTCTCCGAAAAGTTGCAACAAGTCAAAATACTCATAGGCACGGAAGAACTTGGCTTCTGCGACATATCTCGCAACATCGGCAGGATTGGCATAACTCTCTGCATTCTGCAACAAGATATTGGCATAGCGTATCTTGGTATATGCACCCGTATAATTACCATCCGAAACGGGAATCGTATTGACACCTTTACTGTATTCATTATAATCACTCGATGTCATCAGATCCGAGCGGGTATCGCTATGCGGCCCGTCGTAAACGGCACTGGAGAAATCACGTGTCCATTCATAAAACTGATTGGCATATAGCTTATAATCATTCGGTGTCTGCCATATATTTGCGTCTGCCAATTGATCCTTCGGTTCGAGGTCAAGGCAAGAAGGAAGAATAATTACCGCCGACAGCAGCAACATTGCTTTTATTGTATTCATTATCTTCATAATCTCCAAGTCTTAAAAGGTTAAATCTAATCCTACCGTGCAAGTACGGTTAAAGGGGAAACGTCCGTTACCGGAAACTTTGCGGGACGCTTCAGGATCCCAGCCATCGTTTATCTTACTTACCTCCCACAAGTCCGTTCCTGATACATATATCCGCACTTTGCTTATCACTTTCATCTTATTCAAGATGGAAGCAGGGAAATTATAGCCTAAAGTCAAGCTTTTCAAACGCAGGTAATTGCCATTCTCTACTGACCAGGACGAGCATTGGTAGTTGTAATTGTTGATGGAACTAATGTTCGTATAAGTCGGGTAACGGGCATCCCGGTTCTCCGGACTCCACACGTCACCAACAGACTGGGTCGTTGAATTCAGATGGGCGGCTCTCATCGGGATACGGTAGTTATCATTACTGCTGTCACGGAAAATAGTCCGTTTGGCAACTCCCTGGAACACGGCTGAAAGGTCGAAATTATTCCATTCCAGACCCATATTGAACGAATAAGAGATTTTCGGATCATCAGAACCCAGATAAACATAGTCTTTTTCATCCAGTTTACCGTCACCGTTGACATCTTCATACATATTATCGCCTAAACGCAGGTCACTCGGAATACCGATTCCATTACTGTTGTAATATTGATATTTGTATTTACGCAACTGTTCTTCGGTCTGAATCTTTCCGCAATATTTCAATCCGAACACAGAATTCAAGGAATAACCTTGTTGCTTGTCTATAAATCCGGACTTGAATACGGTCACGCCACCATAATCTATCAATTTATTGTCGGCATACGTAAATGTACCTCCCACATGATAATTAACCTTGCCAATCTTGTCAGACCAGGTCAAAGTGCCTTCGTAGCCTTTTGCCTCAAACTTACCACTGTTGGAAGCCGGTGCCTTGTCTCCAAGGATACCCGGATAAGTTACGGCAATCAACATATTATTGTTTTTCTTCATAAACAATTCTACAGTACCCTGAAGGCGGCTATCGAACATGTGGAAATCAAGACCGATATTATAATTATGGATACGCTCCCAGCTACGTCCTGTAGTGGCAATTTCACCATTACTCTTTATATAGGACACTCTGCCGTCACCGAGATATGCCCCGTTCACTGAATTGAAGTTATAAAGCTGTCTGCCGTCATAGCGTGAGATACCCGACTGATTGCCTACTACACCATAGGAAAGCCGGAGCTTCAATTCATTCAGAAACTTCACATTTTTCATAAACTCCTCTTCCGTCAGACGCCAGCCACCGGAGAATCCGTAAAAGAAATCCCAACGGTTCTCGGGAAGGAACTTGGACGAACCGTCATAACGTAAATTCGCCTCCAACAAATATTTAGATAAATAGTTATAATTGAAACGACCGAAATAGGACATCATCGCTTCCTGCCATTTGGCAGGTTCGGAAGTTTTCGCCGAGTTCTTTAAAGTAATCTCCCCTGAGCCATTGATAATTTCCAATGAACTCTGTACGTCCTTTGCCGTTACCACCGTATAGTCATACTCTTTCAGGTTATATTGCACACCTGCCATCGCACTGACCGTATGCTTCTCCAGAAATGTCTTATGAAAATTCAAATACCCCGAGATTGAATAGTAATCTGTCCGTGCAAAAGATTTGGAATATTCTGTCGATGCCTGATTGGGATTATTTATAGCATTCGGTTTTGCCGTACTGAGCGTCCCGTCATATGTGTACCAGGTAATGCCATTCTTCACCGCGTCACGAGTGGCAGTCGAAGTATTATAGCCTAAATTGACAACAGCATCCAGATAAGAAGTAATCTTATATTTCAGGTTTTCACTAATGTTGATGCCGGAAACTTTCAGATTGTTGTCTCCACCTAATTCCGCATACCAGTTCGGCGTATAATTTCCACCCCAGTGATAAGGCTTTCCGTCCATTGTAGAGGAAGGAAGTCCCGGTTGGGGATAACTGGAAGTCAGTACGCTATTAATCATGGTAGGTGAAACCTGATCCTGACGATTATAAGCAATCACTGATTCAATAGTGAAGTCATCAGTCAGCTTCACCGTATTAGTCAGGCGGACGTTAAAACGCTTATTATTATTGTTTCCCCATTTCAACGTACTGTCATCATACATATAACCGACCGACAAACGATAAAGCGATTTCTCATTTCCGCCTGACACACTTAAGTTATGCTGCGTAGAACCAGCGTTTCCAAACAAAACATCCTGCCAGTTTGTATCCATAAATACATAATCATCCACATCACCGAAGTCCGGAATCGGATTCGGATTCCTGGACAAATCAATATATCCTCCTTTATAGGCTTTAGCGAGCTTCGCGTACTTAATCCACTGGTCATCGTCACTTTTCCCGTCATTCATACGGGCGGCAATGATTGCGTCACTCCATTGGTCAATATTCATCATCTTTGGCTGCAAGCCGACAAATTTATGTGTGTAGGAACCACTATATTCTATTTTCGTTTTTCCCTCTTTCGCCTGCTTGGTAGTCACCAGAATAACGCCACCCGCAGCTTTCGAACCGTAAATGGCAGCCGAAGCGTCTTTCAGAAAGTTAATGGACTCGATATCCGCCGAATTGAGCAAACGAAGTTCATTCACACTTTCGTATTCAACCCCGTCAATGATAATCAACGGATCCGTAGAATTGGCGGATACAGCCCCACGAAGCTTCATTCCCCAACTTTCATCACCCGGAGCGCCGGAAGAACGAGTGATTATGACACCCGGCACCTGCCCTTGCAAAGCTTGAACCGGACTTGACATCGAACCTTTATTTTCCAGCATTTTCTCATTAACGACTGTTACAGCACCGGTCAGCGTTTCTTTCTTTTGAGCACCGTACCCGACGACGACGACTTCTTGCAGCACTTCACTATCTTCCTGCATCTTTACGTTGATTACCGTTTGCGAGCCAACGGCTACCACCTGATCCTTATATCCGATATAGCTGAATTTCAGCTTTGCATCCCCTGGTACATTAATTGAATAATTACCGTCAATATCGGTAATCGTTCCTTCTGTCCCGCCTATCACGCTGATATTCACGCCAATCAACGGCTCGCCTGTCGCATCAATCACCTGGCCCTTCACTTTCTTCTGAGCCTGTGCCACCACTTGACTATCGTTCATGCTTGTATCGGCCCATGCTGCTGAAACAGGACAAAGTCCCAGCATTAATCCTAACGCAAACACTGCTGTCTTGTTAGGCCGCGAATTAAAAATTAATCCTCTTCGTTTCATAAAATTAAATTTGAGGTTTAAAAATAGTATTAAATTTTTGTTCTCTAAAATAAGGTGAGGCATATAGATGTCTCTTTGTAAATTCTGACTCCTTTTTCATAAGCACAAAGGGTTATTTATTAATGAATAAGATTATATACAATTTCGGAAGAAATCGCGCATTTCACGACGTCCAAGGAATAGGTGGTTTTCTACCGTCCTACAGCTTAGATTCAATTCATTAGCGATTTCCCGAGAGGTTTTATTTTCGAAGCGGTTCAATGTATAAACTAACCGACGTTGTTCGGGCATGGCAGCCAGACGTGTCCGTTCCATTGTCATTAAATCATCACCGATAATTTTTTCTTCGGTTTCATTGGTTGAGGTAGATATCGTATCATAGATATAACTGTCTATCTCCTGCTTCTTATAATAGCGGCGGATATAGTCGGTCACGATATTACGGGCAATAGTGAACAGGAAATATTTCACTGTATCCGGACGAAGCATCTGTTTGTAGTCCAGCAGACGCACAAATACATCTTGGGTCAGATCCTCAGCTTCGTAACGATGAGTGATACGATAAGTAATATAGGTAAGAATCACCTGATAATATTCTTCATAAGAACGGGTGATGATACTGTCGGAAGTGTGGGTCGTTGTCTCCATAATACTATCTTTTTCGGTTTTAATCACGGTGCAAATATAGATGGGATTCCGGATATAACAGCCGAAAAACAGAGCATATCAATCTCAACGCATCAAGACAGACTAATTTTTAATTATATTTCTCATTATCAGAAAATTACACAGATAACTCATTGAGTCTCATTTTATAGAATGAGACTCAATAAGCGCTATTCGAAGAGTATCGGAGACCTTTTTTACGATAGCTCTATAACGTCCGAAGGAGCATAAGCAATAATTACCATACAAGGATTTTCAGATTAACATTTCGAGTGGCAGTAACAGATGATACATTTGGCAGTACACCAACAAGCAGATACGCCATAACTCACTCTATATCATACATATATAAAGGACAGTCACTTCCATAGTTACTGCCATACTGCCAACTGCCACCTATAGGCATATTTTTTTTGAAAAACCGAGTATGTTAAAGTCTAAATATAAGTAATTATTACTATTCCGTTTTTCTCGCATTGCAATAGCCCTATACTCTCCATGGGTTCTCGATCATTAATTTATATAAACAATATAAGTAAAACATGAGTATTAAAGAAGAAGACTTCAAGATAGAAAGAAAATAAAAACGAATTCTATAAAAACAATATACTAACCTGATTATCAACAAATAGAAAGAAAAACAAGGAAAAAAGTACTGTCAAATATGCCTATGGTGGCAGTTGGCAGTAGTGGCAGTAAACCCCAACTGTTTATATGATATAAAATATATACAAATCTCAATAAAAACAATGCAAGTGAGAGAGTCGGAATAAAACAAGTACAAGCAAGGAGCCAAACATGTAGGACATCGGAGTAATTCAAGTACATGAATCCGGTGAAAGAAGTACATGAGACCACAGAAAGAAGTACATGAAACACATGAATGACATACAAGAAACCACAGAAAGAAATACCGGACCGGTATTACTCTTCTTTTGTAGTGCCACCAATGCTACGAATATACTCATTCGGAGTCACCCCCGTACTTTTTTTAAATGAACGGAAGAAAGAGGCACGCGAACTGAATCCACAAAGTTCCGCCAGTGCAGCCAAAGTATAACGGGAATATTGGATATCCGCTACCATCTTTTTGAATTGGGCAACGCGGTATTCGTTGATAAAGTCATAATAAGACTGATTAAGATACTGGTTCAAGAGATACGATAATGAATGTGAGGAAGTATCCAATGCAGATGCCAAGTCACCCATTTTTAAATCAGGATTGATATATGGCTTTTCTTTCTCCACATAAGCCACCAGTTTCTTATGAAGTTCTTTACATTCCTTTTCAGTCAGTCTATTGGTCTTATATTTCTCTTCAGCAACGGACGGTTGTTGCTCTGAAATTACTTCCGGATGTTCTACCGACTGTTCTCTTTGCTGTATCTCCTCTTCTGCTGATGATGCCGAAACCAATGAAGCAGAAGAAACAAGCAAACGACGCATACGTTTCCAGACATAATACCGTATAAAGGCTATAATTCCTACGATTAATAAAACGGAAAGCGACCATCCCCACCAAGGTATCATTGGACGCACTGTCACTTGACAGATAGCTTCCGATTGCTCATTTCCCGGAAGGCGTACACGGAAAGTATAAGTCCCGGAAGAAAGTCCGTAATAAGAAACTTCGTTCTGTGCCGCCAATAATTTCCAGTCCTTGTCCACTCCTTCCAGTTGATACTCATATAGCAAGGCAGATGGGAGACCATAGGCAAAGTCTGTGAAACAGAAAGTCAAATTATTCTGATTGTATTTCAAAGAGGAGCTGGTAAAAGGGACACCATTAGCTAATATGTCGGTAAATACGATCGGACGAACATTGCCACGCACTTCGTCCACATGTTTCGGATCGACATAAATCAGTCCTTTAGTGTTACCAAACCACAATAGTCCTTTTTCATCTTTATAAGCAGCTCCATTCGTAAAAGTTGGTCCCGGCACTCCATCATTGAAAGTGAAAGCATCATACTCCTCTCCCTCTTCTTTGATACGCAGCAACCCGTCATTACAGGCCACCCACAGCCATCCCTGGTTATCTTCTATTACGGACATCAGCGAGTTGTCCGGAAGAGTAGAAAAGATAGAGCGGTTCTGAAAACGGTCCATCGTTAAAGTGGATGTAAACAGACTTCCTTTCTCACGGATAAAATAGAGGTTGTGTTCAGCATCTTCGTAGATTGTACGCACCTTATCTTTATTCACGAATCCTTCGGGAAAGACATTGGAACGCAAACTTTGGGAAGCCGGGTCATAAATACACATACCGGTTTCGGTGGCAATCCATCCTTTGCCAGTAGAGTCAAAACTGACTTCATACACATTGCCTTCCGGCAGTTGGGAGTTGGCACTGGTGAAGTGCTTGATCTGTTTGGTCTGCCCGTTATAACAGAAAAGTCCTTGTGAAGTACCTATCCAAAGATTTCCTTTTGTATCCGGTTTCACACAAAAGATATGTCCTTTTTGGAAAAGCTCCGTATCACCTTGTGCAAAATATTTAAGAGACAGCGTTTCCGGATTCAATACCATCATACCGCCACCATACGTACCGATGTAATATTCTCCCTGGTAGAAGCAGATTGTAAGTATCAAGTCCGAGGTCAGTACGGGTTTTACGAAGCTCTTCACTACTCCGGTAGCTTCATTTATATAAAACAAGCCGTCACGCGAACCGATAACTTTCTCTTGTCCTCTGTTTACGAAAGAACGGATGGAAAGGTTGGCCGAGTTGAACAAAGGCGGATAGGCATAAGTACGGAAAAGGCCGTTCTGATAGAGTGAATAATCCAATCCTGCCTGAAAATGTCCTACCCAGACAGCCCCTCTGTCATCTACAAGCAAGGAATAAATAGAGTTACTGCGAATTCCTTCCTTATCATTGACATCATGGTAAAAACGACGTGTCACTTGTTGGTCTTTGTGTGAAAGGAAGTGGACGCCATTACCGTCAGTAGCTATGTACACAGTTTCTTTTCCATCGCTGGATATATCAGAAATGACATCGCAACCTAATGATACCGTATGAGAGAATGTTTTCTTTTTTATATCAAAACGTACTACACCTTGGCTCATTGTTCCTAGATAGAGCGTTTCTCCAATACGGGTCAGGCAACGGAAATAATCGGCTTCGGGCACATTCTCCTGAAAATGCCAGGAATCAATCTTGCCGTCTTTCAGTGAATAAGAATACAGTCCCTGCACCGTAGCCAGCCATAATACGGTCTTGTCTTCATTCAGGCAAATATCCATGATTCTGTTACAAGCGGCAAGCATATTCCGGTCTGTCAAGACTTGAAGCAACTGACCGTCTTTATGAATGAATAAGCCTTTCTCTGTGCCGATATAAAGAATATCCCCGTCAGCCAGTAACGTATTGACGGCAAAGTCTATCTTTTCGGGGACAATCCTTTCCAATTGGTTATTTGTGCGATTCAATCGCCAAAGCCCGATTCCATTTCCCACCCAGAGTTGTTTATTGGCTGTTTCTGTAATGCTGTTTACCCGTTTCTTTCTTCCTGATTCAATGCCCCGGAATTCAAAATGGCGCACTTTCACGCCATCAAAACGGTTGAGACAATTATCTGTCCCTAGCCACACAAAGCCTTCGGAATCTTTATAAATAGCATTGACCAACAGTCCGGATAGTCCATCGGACATGACGACATTACGGAATGTGTAATTCTGGGCTTGCAGTTCCATACCACAAGCCAAATATATTAATATAAGAATCAGATATTTAATCGTGTCTTTCACTTACAACTGCTTCCTTTCATATTAAACATGTGACAAACATACATAAAAATCTCCAAAAGAGCACATTCCTTTTTTAAAAAAGTAGCCCCTTCGTATTTGTTGTATATGATAAACAAATACGAAGGAGTGAAATTATTTACTCAATACTATTGAAAATTTTATCTGTCACTTGTTCAAACAACAGCCTTAATCTGAACTCTTTTCTATCAATTCAATCATATAGCTATAAACATATTTTTTATCAAGCAAACGATATTTATTGTGTGGATACATCCCCCAACTATTATCGCCGCCTAACCCGCGTTGCTTCAAATCAACATGCAGGAAAATATTCTTTTGCGGAACAATATCAATGGTATGCTGCATTTTGCGGGTCAAACCGGGGTCAAGGTCTTCCGGTGAGAAATGCAGAGCGGAAAATGCGATAGGTTGCAGACCTGTAATCTTCACTCCCTCTCCTTCACTATTCAATAAAGCCAGCCAACGAACATCCGTTTTATTTCCGGTTTCCTGTGGACGTATATACCAATAGAACTGATTGTCGACTTTATCCTCATATCGTCCGATGAACGAGCTTGAATAACGGTCGATATAGTTTTCCAAAGGACCTCTGCCGTAATATGTCAGATTCCCATAGGGTTGTTGCAATTCCATCCGCATACCAAAGCGGGGAAGTTCGGGAAGTCTCGTTCCTGTCAAGTCAATACTTCCTGTCACGATAATAGAACCATTATTACGTATCAAATATTCCATTGTATAAGGAACCTGAATGTCACTTAATATCCAATCAACCTTTATGGACAATCCTTTTTCATTCTTTTCCTCTATAACCACGTTCTTCACATAACGGTTCACATGTGCTGTCCGCCAGACACCTGCCAACCAGGGCATTTTATTCCCGAAATCATTGTCAACCGGAGCACGCCAAAAAGCCGGTTCCGGATATTGCTTAAATGGTTGTTTGCCGTTTATGCTATAATTAAACAGCACTCCTTTTTTCAAATCAATCTTACCGGAGACTGCACCCGACTGAAAAGATAAAACATGGTCTTTCGTTTCATAAGACAACTTACCCGAACAAGCCGAAAGAGAAGCAAAGAAACTACCTTTATTTAGCTTTATCTGTTCCTTAGCTACTTCATAATGTACAGGAACTAAATCGGTAGCAACCTTTGTATAGGCATAGAGGTTGAGAAAATACTCATTTCCATCTTTCGGGATAACAGGAAGGCTTAAACGCACCTCTTTTTCCGCATGAGGTTTTAATTCAACATTGAAATTTCCTGTAGAGAACTTATCTCCGTTCTTATATACTTCCCAAGTAAAAGCATATTCATTCAGATTGGTAAAATCATAACGATTCTTGATTGAAATAATCCCTTTACTCAAATCTTTCGCATTAAACTGAATGTACTGATAGACTTTCTTTACCTCATACGCTTGTGGTTTGGGAATGCCATTAGCAGAAATTAAGCCGTCGGTTCCTGTATTTAATTCCCCTTTCCTATCTTCCAGCCATTTATAACTTCCCATTTTTCCATTGTACGTCCAGTAGATGCGTCCGTCTCCTGGTTCTGTCTTCATTTTAAACCCTTGATCCATAAAATCCCAAATAAAACCACCTTGCAAATTTGGACTGTCATAAATAACATCCCAAAGGTCTTTGAAGTTACCATTACTATTCCCCTGGGCATGGGCATACTCACACATGATAAAGGGGCGCTGTTTACCGGACTTGGCATATTCCGTTATTTTCCACATATTGGGATACATCGGACATACAATATCTGTATTCCAGTCCTCCCAAGCCTGTTCGAATTGCACAAAACGACTTGGGTCATATTCTTTCAGACGTTTATATTCATCATGGAATACGATTCCATTACCACATTCATTCCCTAACGACCAGCCTATGACGCACGGATGGTTTTTATCTCTTTCCACCATACGGGTGATACGGTCTACATGAGCCGCATACCATTCGGAACGATAAGCAGGATGCGGAATGGTATCTTTGAAATAAGGAACTGAGCCCATTCCGTGGGTTTCAATATTGGCTTCATCTATGATGTAAATGCCATATTGGTCACATAATTTATAAAACAACGGATGATTGGGATAATGACTGGTACGAACAGCGTTCATATTCAGTTGTTTTATCAATTTCAGGTCATTCATCATAATTTCGCGAGTTTGGACGTGCCCCAAACTGTCATTATGCTCATGACGGTTCACGCCTTTTATATAAGTCGGAACACCATTCACCAATAATCGAGCATTCTTTATTTCTATCTTTCTGAAACCTGTCTTACAGGCAGTAACTGCAAGCTGCTTGTTTTTATCATCCCAAAGTGTGATGACACAATCATAAAGAGATGGCTTTTCAGCATTCCATTTGGATACATTCTTAATGACGCCCGAAAAAGCTAATTGGGTAAACTCATCTTCTATGTCAAATTTCTTTTGTTGTGACAAAACTATTTTGCCGGTTTTATCCAATAATTCCAGTTTGAGTGTTCCTTTTTTTACATTATTACCTGTAAATTCACGCAAATCTACGGTGGCATTGAATATACCATTCTTATATATACTATCCAAACTTGATTTTAAGAAAAAATCCCAAATAGTCAGTTTAGGGTAAGCTTGCAAGAATACATCACGTTCAATCCCGGTCAGTCGCCAAAAATCCTGGTCTTCCATATAGCTGCCATCATGCCAGCGATAAATCTGTACTGCCAGTAAATTTTCTCCTTCTTTCAGATAGTTCGTCACATTAAATTCAGCCGGAGTTTTGGAAGCTTTGGTCATAT
>ERZ791731.149-NODE-149-length-46339-cov-112.195_pt1 | contig 46339 bp, 39 predicted proteins | sample MGYA00509954_ERZ791731 | MGnify/ENA primary metagenome ERZ791731 (study PRJEB30046, sample SAMN00715134) | human gut metagenome | study: EMG produced TPA metagenomics assembly of the A metagenome-wide association study of gut microbiota in type 2...
CCTTTTCATATTATACAAAAACATTATGAATGCTTATTTGAACCTTGTAACCTACTGATAACCAATACTATTAGAAATGGTCTATTTTTATCGAGTAACAAAATAGTAACATAAAAGAGTTAAAGAAACTAAATCGCTTATTTTACTCGCTACAAAGGTAACAAAATAAACTTGAATACCAAAAACTCTTTAACCTACTTTAACTTTGTAATCATTTGTATGTCTACTGCACACCAAGCGTATACCTAAAATCTGAATATCTTACAGATTAACGAATTACATATTTTTTCACATTTGGTGGTTTCAGAAAAAGCTTCTATCTTTGCATCGTCAATGTTACGGTTGACAGACCAAAGTAGTCCTCCTTTCAAGGCGTAAGCCTACAAGATATGAACCTCTGAGTCGTTGTCCGTAACCAACACTCGGGGGTTCTTTTTTATTCCCCTGAGTTTGAGACAAGACAAGATGGAAGACTATGGGCTAGAAACCTTCCGATTCATCGAGTCTATAAATTGCAAGGAAGACCGCATGGCAAATCGTAGGAACTAATAGCAGAAGACGAGCGGAGGGGAATCTACTCCTTATGCTGCTTAGGTTAACTGATGTAGAATTATCAAGTGACCAGATGATGGGGGTTGACGGAACTCATCCATGACATCTTAGGTTTTCTGATTCGTTCACATACGTGTGCGTTAAGGGGAACCTAGAATCCAAAGGAATCAAAAATCTATCCATTTTAATTTTAAATAATTATATTTGGATGATTAAGTAATTAGTAGGAAACAAAAAACAAAAAATCGCTTATGGAAAATGAAGAAAAAGCAAAAGTCATTATTGACTACGACAAGTATCAGGAGTTGCTGGCTAAAGCAAACCTGAATAAAGATGCTATTCAAGGAATTAAGGATGTAGCTTTCAAGGAAGGATATGACAAAGGGTATAGGCTCGGTAATAGTTTATGTCAGTTAAAAGTTCGCCAAACTTATTTAGGATTGTTGAAAAACTTGAATGGTTGCTTTGATGTTGTTCCTGCTTATTCTTTGTTTGGTGTTTGTAGTTTTTATGCTAATAGTTTCTTTCAAGAAAATATTAAGTCTCATGTGATGAATAGTTTTTGTTCTTTGCTTGAAGAAAAGCGGCTAGGTAATTATGAAGATAGAGTCAATCAGTTGTCAGGTCAGAACTGCTCGCAAGCAGCATGTATGTGAGTTGTGCCTTTGCCCTATTCATAAGGGTGAGAAGTATGGGTATGAATCGGTGAATCGTGGTTCCAAGACGGATATGGCTGGGGATAGAAGAGCGAGAGGTGGTCGCTGATAGTGAATAAAAAAGAATAGGGAGTGCTCACGCATTCCCTATTTCGTTATCCTAACAATCTTAAAACCTATAAACCAAAAACCTATGAAAAAAATAATCGTTCTTCTTATGAATTACATTTTATCCTTCCTCTTCCGACATCTGTCTCAACTTCTCGGTGAGGGCATTGTGAACCTCACGCTTATCGTCAAGAGTGACGGTCTGTAGCTTAGGGCAGTTGAACTCTAGTATCTTGATGAATGATGCTACCTTATCCTTCGGCTCGCACTTATACCAAGCTGCCATGAAATCATCCCATGCCTCTCTAGAAAAGTCGGCACACAACTCACGAAACTCCTTGTTGATAGGAGACTCGTAACCTTTCTTCTTACCTCCAGTCTTTGCTCGACCTTTCTCGAACTGACCTTTTGTATTTCTATCTACTGCCATTGACTTAACTATTTTGGTGCAAAGATAGTAATTATTCGGCAAACGGAAACTTTATCCGTTAACTTACCTCCTAAATAAACGGATAAAATACGAATCTCGGATGGTATCAGTATCTTTGTACCATTATTAATAATTTTAATTTTCATATATATGATAGGTGCATTAATAGGTGCTGGGCTTGGGCTTGCAAGCAGTATTGCTGGCGGTATAGCTAACCGCAAGGCGAGAAAAAAGCAGGAGCAGATGATTGCCCAGCAACAGAGAGAAAATCAGGCATGGTATGATAGAAAGTATAATGAAGACCCTACTAAACGTGCCGATACCGTTCGATTGCTCACTCAGATGCAGGAGCAGATTAAGAACAGAAACAAGGCTGCTAAGGGCAGACAAGCGGTAATGGGCGGTACGGAAGACTCCACTACTGCGGTGAAGGAGGCGAACAACAAGACTCTTGCTGATACCACCTCACAGATTGTAGCTGCCAACGATGCCCGAAAGGATAGCATCGAACAGCAGTATATGACCAGAAAGAACCAGTTACAGACTCAGCAGATGGGTATTGAAGCTGAGAAGGCTGCTGATACTGCCAATGCGGTTGCTGGTGTGGCTGGTACTGCTGCCAACATCGCTACAGCTATTGATAGTGGTGCTGGTGGTGCGAAGAAGGCACCGAATATGAATGTGACTCAGGAGCAGTTGAATGGTATCGCTAAGAACCCGAATGATGTTCTTGGCTTGAAGGCTAAGGCTACGGCTCTTCCTTCTGAGGGTGACTTGAATAGCCTTGGGGCTAAACTTCAAAAGATTAAAGCATAGCCTATGAAAGCATCAGATATGTTACGTTCAAACAACGGCTTGAAGACTACACAGAGTGTGCTCAACAAGCAGCAGAGTGGGGTGGATGCGGCACAGAAGGTGGCACAGACTCAGGCTCCAGTCTTCACCCAGCAGCAACTTGATGCTGTTGGCAAGAAGGTTGACCAGATGAACGCTGCTACTCCTCAGAATGAAACACCTACGATGAAGGCGGCTAGAGAGAAGACTATCGCTACTCAACAAGCCATCGCCAATGGGGTAGATGTAAATCAGAGTGCTCCTAATGATGAGGAGGATAAACCATCTGTCCCTATCGTGAAGAAGGAGGAGCCTAAACCTCAGCCTAAGCAGCTATCTTATGCTGATATGTATAAGATGCTGAATCCTGAACTGAATGAGACTGCCGAGCAGAGGGCGAACAGAGAGAAGAAAGAACGTGCAAAGGCTCGTATCGCTGCTACTGGTGATGGTCTTCGTGCGCTCGCCAATATCTTCTTTGCTACGAATGGTGCCAAGGTGGTACACAATCCTGAGTCGGATATGACTAAGGCGGTGAATAAACGCAAGGCTTATATGGATGCTCAGAGAGAGAAGAATCGGGCATCGTGGCTGGCTGGCTATCAGAGGGCACTCGCTCTTGATGAGGAAGCTCGGAAGAATAACCTTACTCTCGCTGAGCAGATGAGGTATCACGATATGCAGAACGACATCAACAAGGTGAAGAATGACCAAGGGCAGCAGAGAATCGACCAAGGAAACAGAAGACTTGACTTGTCGAAGATGAAGTATCAGACTGATGCTGATTACAAGAAGGCAGTCTTGGCTATCAAGAAGGCTCTGGCTGATGGGCAGATTTCTCATTGGCAAGCACAAGAGGCCATACAACGTATGAATGCAGAGACTGGTCGTTTGCGTGCCAACAAGTCGGGTAGTGGCAGTTCTCGAAAAGGCTCCTACTCAGGAGAGGTTGATGAGTATATGGATTTGATGGAAAAAGACCCTGAGGGTATGGCTGAGGCTGCAAAGGAAGTACGGAAGATGGGCTACTCTCCTAAAACGGCAGCAGGAAAGAAGGCTCAGAAGATAGCCTATCAGCGTAAGCATGGTAAGGGTAAACAGAACCATACGTCATCATCCAACAAGGGTGGTAAGAAGAAGACTGGCGTAAAGTGGTAACAGAATTGGTAACAAGAATTTGGTAACAAACAAATATATATATCATGGCAGAAAGACCATTATACACTTTATACAAGAATCTGAAAGCACAGAACTATGATGTGCCTGATGATTACAATAAGTTTGAGAGTGCTCTGACAAGAGACGGAAAGGGCGGTGCGGATAACAGACACGCTATCTATGAGAACTTGAAGGCTCAGAACTTTGATGTTCCATCAACTTATGAGCGTTTTTACTCTGCACTCTTTGAACCTCGTAGTAAGACTTCATCTAGAGCGAAGGGCGGTAGCGTTCCTATGAGTGCTGCTGACCGTGCTCGTTTCTCTGCTGGGGCAGCAGCAATCTCGGCTAGTGCTCAGCAGACAATGAGCAATGCTGGCAGATACAACAGACTGAAACAACGCAAGCAGAAACAGCAGAAGGATTTCGGTCGTGTGAACTTGGGTACACATCAGACTCCTTATGGTGGTGATGCAAACAATGTGGTGAAGGATGATTTCGCTTACAATCCTGAGACTGACAAGACTGGCGCATACGTTACCTCGGACAATGAGAATGTTTATTCCCTTCCTGAAGCTGAGCAGATGCAAGCTATTCTTGACAAGCAGAACGATGCCTATCAGGTAGCGGTAGATACTGGCGAGATTCCATCTGCCTTTGATGTTCGTGACAAGAAAGGTAACTATGACTTGCAGGAGAACATCGGCAAGAATGGAACCTACCTTACTGAGGAAGGTGCTCAAAAGCAGTTTGACAAGAAACTGGCTGATGCCTATGCCCGAAAGAAGGAGATTGAAGCTCTTATCGCTGAGGATAATCGTCAACACGGAAATCCTTTGCTCTCTTATGGTGCAAGTATCGGTGCAAGTAACGGAAGAACTGCTGAGCAGAGTGACTATAGAAATAAGTTGGCAACCTCTCTTTCTCTGGTTACTGAGCAGATTGGTGCGCTTGAAGCGGTGAAACAATATCCTACAAGTAGCTGGGGTGAGGATGCCTTGAAGGCTCTTAATAATACTGCCTTTACTGCCAAGACTTGGGATTTCGGTCTGACTGACTTCGCTATCATGGGGCAGATGGAACGTATCAAGACAAAGATGGATAACAATATTCCTCTCTCAGGTTCTGATAAGATGCTCTTGAAGAGTAAACTGGGTGCGGATGCTGCTGCGGCTCTTGAAGACGAGAAGATGGGTAACGTCTATCGTTGGACGAAGATTGCAGGGCAGAGTCTCCCATTTATGGCTGACTTTTTCTTGACTGGCGGTTATGGTGGTATTACTAAGGGCATCAGTCGTGGAGCCTTGAAGATTGCTGCTAAGCGTGGCATGGGCAAGGTGAGTGCTGCGGTCTTGAAGAATACTGGTATTGTGATTGGTGATATTATCGGCTCGTATGCGATGGCTGGAACTGAGCAAGCGTTGAAGACTGGTGCTGACATCATGCAGCGACATCTTGGTAATCTGTATCAGGATGAGAAGGGTGATTATAAGTTTGGCACTTTCGATGAGAATGGAAATCTTCTGCATGAGGGTGGTGAGTCTATTGGTACTGCTCTCTATAAGGGTATGACCTCTGCTATGGTAGAGAACTATACTGAAAAACTCTTCGGTCACAACTATGGTATCAAGAAGGGTGCTGTCAACTTCATGGAGAAACATGGTATGAATGCTTCTGCTGAGTTCTTCAAGAATATCGGCAAGAGCGGATGGTACACCAATTCCAAGAAGTGGATGGAGAAGTTCGGTATCAATGGTTTCGCTGAGGAAGTTATGGAGGAGGAGATTGGTATTCCTCTTCATGCCCTGCTGGATGGTGAAGGTAAGGTGAGCGACCTTCTTGATGCTAAGCAGCAACTTGATATTATCGGTGGTATGGCTATCTCTGTCGGTTCTATGTATGCTATGGGTGCTGGCTCCCGACCAGTAAAGGGTATCTACAATCGTGCTCAGTACTACCGATTCCGCAACAAGGTGAACGTGGCTGATAGTGATGCACAGAACCTGATGGGCGATAACTGGGCAGACATCAAGGATAAGATAGACAACGCAACCAATGAGCAGATGGGTAGTGTGCTGGCTGATATTCTCAGACAGAGAGATACCATGACCAAGGAGCAGATTAATGCTGCTGTTAACTATGGTGTCAACCTGATGAAGATGCGTGGCTACAATATTGCCAAGACTGCTGAAATGAATGCCAAGGAGATTACCAACGAACCAACAACACCTGAGGAACAGCATCAGGCAGATATTGACAATGCTTATTCTGAGGGGCATGATGCTGATGATGCAGACAAGCATGATATGCAGATTCAGCAGGAAGAACAGATGAAGACTCTTGCAGCAGCATTGGGTATCTCTGAACAGCAGCTATCTGCCATGAGTGATGAGGAACTGGAATCCCTGACTGGGCAGGATGATAAACTTGACCAAGCTATCTATGACTACCAATTGTCTTCTGCCCGATACCAAGGTGTGGTTGATGATGCACAAGACAAGGTTGACCTCGCTGCTCATCAGGCAGAACAGCGAGTTGATATGTACACAGACCAGAGTCGTGGCTCTGTCCGTAACGCTACTATCAAAGCATCAGGTGGCTTGGAAGACTATGGTGTTTATATTATCAGTGGTAATATTGCTACTCATGATGATGGCTCTATTGATGTAAGCAATAGCGATGGTATGATTCTATACTATGACCCGACAACGAATAGTGTAGAACACGCTGATGCGTTGATGTTTGCTGAACTGGGTGAAGAACTTCCTGCTGATGAAGTGAAGGCTCAGGCGGTATCTGATGCTAAAGAGAATGCTATCAAGGAAGTGGCTGGAATCATTGATGGAACCGTTGAAGTTGGCTCCCAGTTCAATGTGACTGATACTGATGGTACTGAACATACCTATGAGGTGTTGGCTGACTATGGTGATGGTACTGCTGCTATCTCTATAGATGGTAACGTGGTGGAGAATCCCTATTCGTTTGCAGACTTGCAGCAGATGAAAGACTTGGAAGACCAGAAGAGACTGGAAGCTGCCAAGGCTGAGCGTGAGCAGATGGAGAAAGAACGTACTGAACAGCAGAATCAGGAGACAGAGCAGACTCAACCTGCATTTGACTTCAATCAGATACTTAATGATAATGGTAACGTGGTGCTCGTTGATGTGCTCGACAAGGATGGTAATACCAAATATCCTGACTCTAGATTGTTCCTCATTCGTGATGCTGGTGCCAAGGCTAAGGTAGTGGAGTTGAAGAGTGATGGCACTCTCGTTCCTCATGCTGTGAGCAAAGAAGATGTGGCTACAATCTCTTCTATGTCGCTCGATGAATATAAACAAGCTATGCCTGAATCCTCAATGATAGAGGATAATAGTGGAGAAGAATCTGATGAGGATTCTCAGCTTGCAAATCTCGGTTTGCCTAAAGGTAGCGAGATATGGATGAGTGGCGATGGTTTTGGAAGACCAAAGGAAAACACTCTATCAAAAGTTGTCGGTATTGATGAGCAGGGTAGTATCATCCTTGAAGATAAGGATGGTAAAAAGTGGTCTGCATCATTTGATTATATCAACAACCATCGTGAGCTTCCACCTTTGGATGAGAATACCAATATCGTTAATGAGGAGAATAATCAATCGGAATCAAATGCTGAGGAGAACACTCCTGCTCCTGAGCAGACTCCTGCCATTACCCTTGAAGATGGAACCATTGTTCCTATGCTGGAGGATGGCAACCCTGACTTCTCGAAGCTAACAGCCGCACAGACTGCTGAGTTGTATGATACTCAGTTCGGTGATGATGCAGATAGTATCGTATCTGGATATGTGTCTGATGCAAAGAAGGCACTCGACAAGGCTAGTAACATGACCGTGAAGGGTAAGACTTTTGTGGAACAGAAGGCTGCAAAGGATGCCAAGGAGAAGGCTATTGCTGATGCTCAGGCGGCTTATGACTCTGCTATCGCTATTCGTGATGCTTATAATGAGCGACAACTTGCCAAGGTGGAAGATACTGCTGAGGGTAGAAAGGAACTCATTGAGAAGGCAAGAAGAAAGTTCGCTCGCTTGAAGAGTGCGGTGAAGGATGATGCTGAGGCTGTATCACAACTCTATAGAGAAACTATCGGTTCTCTCCTTCATCGTCTGTATGATAGTACTGGCATTGACGTTACTGATACAACTCCGCTTACTGCTGAGGAGTATGTGGCTAGCAACCTCGGTGCTCACTCTCTCAACTATGAGGGTACAGAGACAAGCAAGGGTGTTAAGCAGGAGACTGGATTGAGCAGAGAAGATTTTTCCAAGACCCAGTTGCTCGCTGCTGATGGTAAGGGAACCACCATTGATGCGCTCGTTCATAGTCTGTGGGAGAATCGTCCATCCAACCTTGAATCACTCGACACTCAGGATATTCGCAACGCACTTATCGGTGTACTCAATAGCGGTTTCAAGGCATCGGAAGCAAGAAACTTTGTTAAAAATATTCGCATTGCTCAGGCAGAGAACATACTTGAAGAGCAGAAACGTGCTCAGGAGAATGCAGCCTATGCTGAGCAGCACAAGGCTGAGCCAGAGGCCGAGTTGAAGGCGAAGTCGGATGAAAAGGCTGAGTCAGAGGCGATGTTGGATAATGAATCGGATAATGAATCTAATGATTTGGATAATGATTTGGATAATGATTTGGATAATGAGAAGACAAATGACAAAATAAATGATAATATAAATGTTCCTGAGGATGCTACCGATGAAGCACCTTTAGGCGCACAGCGTGATGAATCTGACCTTCCTTTCTCAGCCAAGGAGAATGGCAAGCAGCAGACAACTGCCGAGCGTGCTTCTGACGTAGAGAAGAATAAGGTGGATGATATGAAGGTCGTTGATAATATCGTTGGCGAGAAGACTCGCAAGGCTTTCGAGAGATTGGCTAAGATGATGGGTGCTAACATTCAATGGCAGTACTCAGACAAGTTGGGCAACGGCTGGATTCAGGAGACTACGGATGCCGATGGCAACGTTCATCGTACAATCTTCATCACTCTTGACTCTTCTATCACGGAAGGTGCTCAGTTTATTTTCGGTCATGAAATGACACACCAAATCAAGAAACTGAACCCTGCTGCATACAATGAGTTGACTCAGCTTGTTCTTGACACCTATGGCTCTGATGCCTTCGACAAGGCGGTAGATGAGACCATGAAGAGATATTCTGATGCTGGATTCTCTGGACGTGCTAGAGATTACTATGCTGAGGAGGTTGTTGCTGATGCGGTAGGTGAAATGATTCGTGACCTCAACTTGGCTCACACTCTCGCTATGAAGATGTCTCATCCTCTGCTCGCTGCTATCCATGAGATATTGCAGAAGATTAAGTTGGCATTCTTTGGTACTGAGTATAGCGATGTAACAAAGAATATCATCCGCTCCATCGAACAAGCCTACGTGAAGACTGCCAAGGGTCAGGTAACGAACTCCGAGACTGGCGAAGATGTTTCTTTCTCTCTCCGTCAGAAACCTGAACCTAAGAAGAAGGGTGTTGGCTATAAGGTGTTCGTATTGAAGGATGGCAAACTCTATCCACCAATGGTAGCGAACCCTGATGGTGCTGCTACCCCAGTTGGTGTATGGCTTGATGCTGATGCGGCTCCTATTGCAGGAGAAAGCAAGACTGGCAGACCTCAGGTTAAGCAGGGCGGTAAGGGAACACAAGGCGGTAGCGGTAAGTTAGCCTATAGACCAGGCTGGCATCTTGGTGTAGTGCCTTACGCTATACAGTTCAACCGCAAGGATGCTGATGGCAACAAGACTCTCTTCCCTAAGAACTTCGTCTTCGCTGAGGTGGAGTATGCTGCTGATGTAGATTATCAGGAGGAAGCTCGCCAAGAGGGTATCAATCCATCGGGCAAGTATCAGCATTCATTGGCTGGCTTGAAACATCTGCCTACTGATGGATATTATATGTATCGTACCAACCCGAACCCTGAGACTGACCCTTGGGTGATTACTGGTGCGATGAAGGTGAACCGTATCTTGACCAGAGCAGAGCAAGCGGAACTTGTGAAGAATGCTGGTCGTGAACCTCAGCAGATTCAGGAGGGCGATATTGTTACTGATGATGTTGTGAACAGCATCAATCAGGAGATAGCTGATGCTCCGAAGTTCTCGTTGAAGGTGTATCATGGTAGCGGTGCTGACTTCACAGAGTTTGACTTCGACCACATGGGCGAGGGTGCTGGCTCCCAAGCATTCGGTTGGGGTGGCTATGTTACTTCATCAAAGAAGATTGGTAAAAGCTATGCGAATCTTGTAGATGCTAACGCTCCTCATCAAGATGTTGAATATGTTGGTAATAACACTCATGAATATACTGATGTAGTTGCTGGCTTGTTTAATGGTGGTCAGAGAGATTATGATGATGTTAAGGAGTTCTTGCAGAATGGCTATAATGCCGACAAAGAGAATACTCGGAAGAAACAAATGTTGGAATGGTTTGAAAGTACGAAGCCTTCTGATTGGAAATCTGTTAATGATGGCAAAAGAAATCTCTATGAGGTTGATATACCTGATGATAATGGCAGCAACTATCTGGAATGGTATGGCGATGTTCCTTCTAATCTTGATAAAGAGAAGTTGGCAGAGTTGATATTGGATAAGACTGGAGCAAAGGAGAAGGTGGCTAGATTCAAGGCTACTCCTGCATACTTAAAAGGTTTGGAGTTCGATATAAAGAAACTTATCAATGAAGCTCAGACTGGGCAGAAGTTATATACCAATATCAGTTCTTTCGTGAGCGAAAAGGATACAAGCAAGATTCTTTCTGCTCTTGGTTTTACTGGCATCAAGTATCCTGCTGGAACCATCATGGGTGGTGCAGAGGAAAATGATACCAACTATGTTATCTTCAAGCCTGAGGATATGAAAATCATAGAGCACACCAAGTTCTCTCTTCGCTTGAAATCTGCCATTGAAGAGACAGAAACCAATCCATCTGACGCACAGAAAGAGAGTGGCAACTACAAGAAGGGACACATCAAGTTCGGTGGCTACGATTACACAATAGAAAATCCAAAGGGGTCAACTCGCTCAGGCAATGATGCCGATGGAAAAGAGTGGAAAGTAACCATGCACGATACCTATGGCTATATCCGTGGCAAGTTTGGCAAGGATGGTGACCATTTGGATATGTTCATCAATGACAAAGCAGACCTTGATAATTGGAATGGTGATGTATTTGTCGTTGACCAAGTGAATCCTGATGGCTCGTTTGATGAGCATAAGGTAATGTATGGCTATGACTCCATGGATGATGCCAAAAAGGCTTATCTCGCCAATTATAGCGATGGTTGGCAGGGTCTTGGAAATATTACTGGAGTAAGTAAGGATGAGTTCGACAAGTGGCTTGATACGAGCAACCGTAAGCTAAAGCCATTTGCAGACTATGCAAAGGTAAAGTTCTCTCAGGCGCAGTCTGTAGCTGAACCTCACTTCTCTTTGGATGATATTAAGCCAGTTGGTGTTGGTGCTTTTGGAAATATATACAATCAGTTCCGTGGTAAAGCTAAAGCTGCTATAGAGTTCTTGAAGATGGTTCGTGGTGGAGAAGCTATTGGTGCTCTTCATCATAAGGATATTGGTGATATTGATTTGGTATGGGGCGAAGAAGGAACTGGGCATAGTGATGGCTATGGTCTTTCTAAACTTGTGAAGTATCATCCTGAGGTTCTTGATAATTTGCAAGAGATTCTGAATGATATGCGTGTAGTTTCAAGTAGTAAGAATCGTGTAAACTTGGAAAGCGAAACCCATAAGGCTGGTGTTCGTCTTACTTGGGATGGAGAAAGAAAATCTTGGTTGCTAACTGCATTTAAAAAGGAAACTTCGGCAAGCGACAAGAGGACAGACACTGCCGCTACTTCGTTGGAAGGTGACACCGCTCTCTCCCAAACCGAAGGTTCTGCTGCAAAGATAGACAATTCTTCTGAAACTGCCAAGAAAAATGGCGAAAAAGTTGATAATGAGGGCACAAAATTCTCATTGAAAGATGAAGAATACCTGAAAGCGGTGGAAGATGGCAATATGGAAAAGGCTCAGAAGATGGTGAATGAAGCTGCCGAGGCTGCTGGCTATTCTACAGATTCCAGCTATCAAGGTACATCTGCCTTCAATGGTGCTGCACCTTGGGGCAATGGTTACTTCTTAACAAAGGAAGAACGCAAGGAAGCTTGGGATAATGGCGAGTTTGAGGGTGAATCAACTCTTGGTGATTATATCAATGATGATATTGATGGCGGCAACTTGGAGGAGTTGACTAATGCCGCATCTTATCGTGCAGCTGACCCTATGCGTAAGGAGGCTATTGATAACGTTCGTAATGCTATTCAGAAGAAAGCTAAGACTATTACAATGTATCGTAGTGTTCCTTCTGATGTGAAGGAAGGTTCTTTCCGAAATGGTGACTGGGTTACTCCAAGTCGTGCTTATGCTGTTGATAATGCAAAATTGCATGGATGGGGTGACGATTACAACATCATCGAACAAAAAGTTCCTGTTGATGATGTGTGGTTTGATGGCAACGATATTGCAGAATGGGGCTATGGTCGTGAGGAAGACTATATCAATGATACAGACTTCGCCTATAAGAACAGCAAGAACAACAAAAAGTTGCTTGATGCCGTTACCTATGATGATAATGGTAATGTGATTCCTTTGTCTCAGAGATTCAATGAGAAGAATAAGGATGTGCGTTTCTCTTTGAAGGACGAAAAAACCATGTTTGGTATGCACAACATCAGTCTTGATAAGCTTCGCAAGGCTATCAAGCAAGGTGGCTTTGCCGCACCTTCCATGGGTGTGATTGACTCAAAGAATGGAATATATTCTGGCTATGGAGAGATTACATTGATACCGAAGGCAGAAAAAATTGCCAAGAGAACAGGCAAGAATATCGGCACTTATGCCGCAGATGCTTGGACTCCTATTTATCCTCCAGTAGAAAAGAAGTTTGGTGGCAATGGTGGTGATGTCGCTTACGACGACATAGAATCCGTTCCAAAGGAAATGCAACGTCTCACAAGAAATGCCATCAATAGCTTCATGGATGGTCGTGAAGCAAACGGATTGGCTTATCTTTACTTGCAAGAGAAAGGAAAAGCTCCTGAGTTGGTTCATGTTGAAGGCAAATATCCAAAGGAACTTCATGATGAGGTGAAGGGTATCTTGGGAAAATTAAATGGTATCTATAATACTACGGATGAGCAAAAGGAGAAACTCCTTGACTTGTTTATTCGTGAGGTGTATGATGGCAATAAGGAAGAGTTTGACAATGACATCAAGAAATTCATTAAGAAAGACGAGGAGCTTATCAAGAAAAGACCAAACTCTAATATTGCCAAGAACAAACAACTTGATGTTGATTGGATGAAGGAACATGGCTATGACTATGGGGCTTTGTCTCGTTTCGTTGATGGCATACTGCGTGATGCGGAGACTTCTGGTAAGGTGGATGAGAATGCAACGATGAAAGCTGCACAACAATACATTCAGGACAAAGGCATGAAGGAAGACTTCGATTCATGGAAAGAAAAACTCAATGACCGCTATAATGTGGAGGAGGTTATCTTTGCTGGATATAAGCCAGATGGCAATCGTAAGTATCTGCCTAACACTGTGGAGAATGCCGTGAAGGTAATGAAACAAGATGGCAAGAATGCTTCCGTTGGTTCGGCTTCTTTCAGTCATTTCGTAGCATCCATATTGAAACCTATGGGGACTCTTGACCAAATCCGCAAGAAGAAGGGCAATTTGACTGGCAACTATGAAGATGTTGAGAAGTTTCAAGAAAAATGGCAACCAGTCTATGATGAGTTGGCTGATAAGATGCAACCTGATGCAGAACCATTTGAAAGCTATGGCATGGACAGATTGGAAGAGGTTGCCACACAGAAGAATCCAAAGAAATATGCCAAGGAAGAGTATGGTGTGGACTTGACAGACGAGGACATCAACAAATTGAATGAACTTATTGAAGCTGTCAAGAATGATAAGCCTTCTATTTACTTTGAGACCAAGTTTATGCGTCCTTATGGTCTTGACGAGTTTGAGAAGGCTATTGTTCCAAACGATACTCCAAGCGATGTGGTAGATGCCTTGAAGATGGCTGGCATTGATGTGAGCAGCTATGAGCGTGGAAATGCAGAGGACAGACAGAAGGTTACTATGGATGCTATCAATAGCAGCGACAATATCCGGTTCTCTCTGAAATCTATGATGGAGAAACCTGAGGGATGGAAACAAGCCAACAAGAAGGCTATTCATATTGCAGAAGCTATTGAGCGTGACCCTAAGTTTTCTTTGAAGAACCTTGATGGCACTCTCATTAAGGCTGGAACATACTTTAGCGGTGGCGGTCTTGTTGAGGAAGGCTTGAAGGGTATCATCGACCCAGTGGTGGCAGTTGAGTATGACGAGAAGATAAGCGGTGTATATCGCAACAACTTCGGGCAGCACATCGTTACTGCTGATGTTCGTGATGTTGACCCAAGAGAGTTGGTGAAACAGATTGATGGCGAGGTGGAGTACTTCCATGCCAGCCCAGTCTGCAAGAACTACTCTCAGGCGAAGAGTAACCATGCTGAGGTGGAACTTGACAAGGAGACTGCTGCTAGTACTGCTGAGTTTATCAATGCCATAAAGCCAAAGGTGGTGACCATTGAGAACGTGAAGGGATATAAGGATTCAGATGCCATGAAGACTATTACCGATGCTCTGGATGCCAACGGCTATACTTGGGATGCAGATGTGTATAACGCTGCTGACTATGGCGGCTACACAAACCGAGAGAGATTGATTGTCCGTGCGGTTCGTGATGGCAAACTCCCTGAAAAGCCAAAGAAGATGGCACACAAGAGTGGATGGTATGAAGCTGTGGCTGATATTATTCCGACCCTGACAGAGAAGAAGAATGGTGTGGCTCCTTGGATGGATATTCGCTTGAAGGCTGATGGCATTGACTGGAGAAACATTGACAAGCCATTATATGTGATGGGTAGTGCCTATGCTGACGGAAAGATTCCTCATGCCTTCGCTGATGAACTGCTGCCAACACTCAGAACCAAGAGTGGTGATGTGATTGTGATGCCTGATGGTAAGGTATATCGTGCCATGGGTAGAGTGCTCGCTAGAGTATCAGGAGTGAGCGATGATTACAAGATGCCATTCTCTGAGAACCTGAGCCATACCATTATCGGTAACGGAATCCCTACTCAGTTGACGGAACATGTGATTGCTCCTCTACTTACTGGCTCTGACCCTAAGTTTAGCATCCGTACCTATCATGGTACTGGTGTTAGATTTGACAAGTTCGATTTCAGCCACATGGGTGAAGGCGAAGGTTCACAAGCATTTGGCTGGGGTGGTTATGTTACCAACTCTAAGGATATTGCTGAGGACTACACAAGACGTGCCAAGATAAGGAAAGATAATGGCGGTTTTGAATTTGTGACAGATATGTCTGCCAATAACAAAGATATGGTAAGTCAATATATCTATAAACATAAAGATGTAAACAAGGGATTGGATGCTATGAGAAAAGACATTTCTTCTGCTCTAGAAATGTTCCCTGATGATGATGATTTAAAGGAACTTAGCAATATTCTTGCAAAGAAGAATGAGGAAATAGCTGTTCCTGATAATATTGCTTATCTTTATGATGTGGATATTCCTGATGATAATGGAGATTATCTTGATTGGGATGCTCCTTTGACAGATAAACAAAAGAATACAATTATTAAAGAATTAAGGCGATTAAAAATAGATTTTGCCGACTTTAAAAAGCGTGGTTTTTCTTTTGATGGTTCATTTGGCGGTAATGCCTATGATTTTCTAATGTATGCTTTAAGAAGAACAAAGAAGTGGAAAGATGTAGATGCTAGTCGTGCAGTTAGTAAGTTCCTGTCTTCTATTGGCTTCACTGGTATCAAGTATAAGGCTGGTACTATATTTGGCGGTGCAAAGGAAGGCGATACCAACTATGTGATATTTGATGAGAACAATGCCAATATCGTAGGTAATACCCGATTCTCCTTGCGCTATGACCAGTTTGAGCATGACCTGAACAAGTGGAAGAAGGATAATAATCTGCCAAAGGATGCCCAGCGACCAACTATCCCACAACGCAACGCTGGTGAGAGTGCTGTTGACTTCCTGAGGAGAGTGGACGAGTACCGCAAGCAGATGGCTTTGTGGAAGACTGCTCCAACATACGAGCAGCATCTTCTGAGTGATGATACTGCCCTTGGAGAGTTCAACCGAGAGTTGCAGTGTGGTTCTGTTCTCAAACGTATCGCCTTCCAAGATAGTATGCTGGCTATCCGCAAGGCTCAGGAAGCTATCATGAAGGAAGTGGGTGTTGACCGCCTGAACATGGCTGAGGATGCCTATACCGCCGAGAACCGCAGTCACGGCAAGGGAAAGAACGAGTTTGAGGAGTACAACAATGAGTTCTTGCAGCCACTTAGAAAGGCTTATCATCAGATGAAGAAGGTACTGGGCGATAGCTATGATAATGTACGTATCTACATGATGGCTAAGCATGGTTTGGAGCGTGATGCACAGATGGCTTTCAAGAAGTCTCTAGAAGCTGACTATGAGGACGTGGCTCAGAGAAGTGCTGCATACAAGGCTTACAAGGGTGATATGAACCGTATCATTAATGATAGCGACTTGGAGTTTGGCAGAGTAGACTTCACTACTTGGAGACAGAGAGATAATGCACTTAGGGCGAAATATTCTCCATCTTATATGAACTATCGCTATGACAAGAATGGTATTGCCTACGATTATTCAGGTTTATCTGCTCTCTTTGACGGCTCAGACTTTGAGGAAGCTGCTTACAAACTGGTAAAGGATATTGAGGATAAATATGTAACCGAGACTCACGACCTCTGGGATGCAACGAATGCGGCTACCAAGAAGATTCTCCGTGATGGTTATAAGGCTGGCATGATGAGCAAAGATACTTATCAGTATGTGCGTGATATGTATAGCCATTATATTCCTCTTCGTGGCTGGGATGGCACTACTGCCGACCAAGTATGGGACTATATCGGTGGCGGCAAGGGTGCGTTTAATCAGACCTTGAAGAAGGCACATGGACGAACATCTATCGCTGATGACCCTATCGCATACATCGAGAACATGGCAGAGAGTGGAATCCTGCTCAACAACAAGAACTGGGTGAAACAACACCTGATGCTCTTGGCTCAGAATCATCCTACCTCTCTTCTTACCCTGAGCAAGGCTTGGTACGTGAAGAGTGTGGATGATAACGGCAACGAGGAGTGGATTCCTGCTACACCTCAGATTACTTCTCAGATGGATAGCAATCAGGTGAAGGCTGCCATTGATGCTTTCGAGAAGAAGATGGAGAAGATGGCTCAGACTGGCGATGCTACCCAGCAGAGAGACGGCTTGAACATTGCCTATCCTCAGACTCACAGCGAGGAGAGAGAACATGAGGTGCGAGTGATGAAGGATGGCGAGGAGTATGTTATCTATGTGAATGGTGACCCGCAGTTGGCTCAGGCGATGAACAATACCAGAGCACACCGAGTAAGGGAGATTCAGAGCGGCAAACTGGATAGGGCTGCTGCTTGGTTGGGCAGAAAGATGGCTGCTGCCTACACCAGTCTTTCACCTCTCTTCATCCCTTCCAACTACTTCCGAGACCTGACCATGACCCTTGCATCTACCGCTATTCGTGAGGATGCAAAATATAACTATCTGCTCAGAAAGAATCTTGCTACCTCTTGGAATCTCGGTTTCATGCTGAGAGACTATCAGAACGGCAAGTTGAGAGATAAGGTAAGCAACGGAAACGCTACACCAAAGGAACAGATGTTCTATGACTTCATGATGAATGGTGGCGAGACTGGCTTTGTCTCTTCTCTTGACGTGGAAGACTTGAAGAAGAAATTCAAGAATGACTTGAAGGATTTGGATAGATGGAAGACGAACCCAGTTAAGGTAGGGCATACCATCATGGATAGTATCGAATTCCTGAACAGAATGATTGAGGATAGTAACCGATTCGCTATCTACATGACCTCTATTCAGTATGGTCGTTCCATTGATGAGGCTGTGAATGATGCCAAGGACGTAACCTTGAACTTCAACCGCAAGGGTACTGGCGAATATGGCTGGCAGATGGTTAGAAATCTCTATCTCTTCATCAACCCGGCGGTACAGAGTTTGCAGACTCTTGGTGCGCTTGCCAAGCATCATCCTTTCAAGTTTACGGCTGTTACTGCATCATGGTTGGCGAGTGGTGTGTTGGTTCCTGTCGTTAATGCTGCCCTGATGAGTCTGTTGGGCGGTGATGATGATAAGGATAAGTACTGGCAGTTCACCAAGTGGGATAGACGAAACAACCTGATTATGTGGGTTCCGTTTACTCATGAGTATGTGAAGATTCCGCTTGCTCAGGAGTTCCGTGCCTTCTATGGTGTAGGCGATATGATTGCATCCAAGATGATGGGTGGAGAGTTGGCTGAGGAGAGTTGGAGCCAGTATGCAGAAGACTTGCTCGGTCAGGTGGTGGATATGCTTCCGCTCGACCCTACTGGATATGACGGAAATATTGCGGTCAGTCTGATGCCGAATGCCATCCGTCCAGTCTTTGAGTTGGCTTTCAATGTTGACTTCACTGGCAAGCCATTATTCAAGGAGACAGAGTACAATAAGTATGACCCGAACTTTACCAAGGCATACGTGGGCACTCCTGATTGGCTGGTTCGTGCATCAAGGATGATGAACTCAATCGGAAACGACTATCCTGATGTGCAGCAGAACAAATGGGATGCTTTGGGTAACCCAAGATACAACCTGAACAACCCTGCCGTGGTTGACCATGTATTGTCTTCTTACTTCGGTGGTGCTTACACCATGGGCAGTCAGGTGCTCGGTTTGCTTACCAAGTCGCTCAATGACCGGAAGGAAATCAAGGTGGCTGATATTCCATTATTCAGCAAGTTCGTCAGCAATCCTGATGATAGACCGGTTACTAAGAAACAAGGTGATGAGTTCTGGAATATGAAGGAGAATCACGACCGAGCAGCAAATACCCTGAGCAAGTTGAAGAAACAAGCCAAGGTGGATGGCGATTACTCTATGCTGGAGCGGTTCTACGGCTCTGATGAGTATAAGCAGTACAAGCAGGATGATGTGAAGGTGAAGAAGTATGAGGAAGACAAGAAGAAGGAACGTGCTGAGGAGAGTGGGGAGGAGTATAGACCTCACAAGTTGAATGCCGAGGATATATACAAGGCTCACGCTACTCCGAAGGATGATTTCGAGGACTTGAAGCTGAAACAACTCTACACCAAACTGAACGGATTCAAGACTTCCTATGACCTCTTGGTTGATACGGCTCCTAGTCAGAGTGATGGCTACTACAACACCAATAAGGCTGCCATTGATGCTATTGACGAGATTTCCCTTGATAAGCAGGAGATTTCCGAGTTGAAGAAAGGTTTCTTGGATGATGGCAAGGATGCCTACAACGTTGAGGACATGAAGCAGATTCGTGAACTTAGAAAGAAGATTCTTTCCGTGCTGGAGAAGGCTAACAAGGTGGTTGTGGCTAATCAGAAGGCGAAGACAGAGAAGTAATACATATATGACTATCCCCTGAAAGTGCTAGGCTTTCGGGGGATAATTGCTTTCAATCTGAAACTTTTTACTTCTATTTCTTGTGTAAATCTGTCAATCTGTAAGTATTTATAAAGTTTAACTATTGAAAATATCCTAAATTGTTATGTTCTTATTATTTCTTTTTATATTTGCAGCATCTAAGAACATCTGAATCTCAGGTGATTACATCAGCAAAAGATTATCCAATCATTATAAACTTAAAAAATGAAGGCTTATGAAAAAAGATGAAGACGAAGACCTACGAGTCAAGAAGTTAATTGGAGAGATAACTAAGTTACTCCCTGAACGAAGCAAGATTAAGACTGACTTGTTTTATTTCAAGTATGCGCCTATATTGGTCATGCTTTTCAGATGGTATGGTATATCTCAGTTCTATGACAACAAAATGGAGATAACACTATGGTACGAAGAGAATGAGGAACCTATCTGGTTCTTCTACTTCATCACTTACATTCTTTACCCGATTTCTCTTTGGAAGGGTCAGGTGTTGCACCGATTGTGTGTAGAGTGGCGCATTCCGATTCTCTATATTGCAGGAGTCAATGTGATTCACGTCATGTATGATTCCATCGTTATCACGAATCAGATGTACTATTGTGATATGTTTCTGATTACACTCATTTTAATTATATATGCTTATGTCGCAATTAGTAAATTACAGCATCATCGAAGCTGGACTTCGTGCTCTCGCAGATAAGGCACATGAATCAGCAGTTGCCCAAGCAGAGGGCAAGCCTATCCCTTGCGGTCTGTCGGAAGGAGATATGGAACTTGTGGCACTTCTTACTGCCATGATGAATGATACGCAAGCCAACAAGGGATGGTGTGCTCACGAAATGGGGAAGTCTATCTCATCCTTTGAGAAGTATGTTCACGATGGCAAGATACCCGAAGGCATCCACGACCAGTTCGGACATGAAAAGAAGTGGAATAAGTCGTTAATCAGATACTTCGCTAATAAGAAGGCTTTTTTCCACAAGCTATCACGTAAGTACGGCATCCATATTTAGTAATCGCTACACATTATATATATATAGGAGAGACGTAATCGCCACTCCTATATATTTACGACCTTTTTCGTAACCATAAATCTTTGCTAATCACACACTTATATAATCTTTTACGAGTTTATCTATCTCTATCCATATTATTTGTATCTTTGTGCTCGTAACGTTACAAAGTGAGAATCATAATTTAGTGTTTAACAAAAAAAAGATTTCAGGATAATATGGAAAGTAAAACGTATGTATTCGGAAACGAAGGCTCAACATCTAATAATGGGATGCTCGGTCTTCTTGCGCCTCTGCTCCAGAAGCAGGGTGTTGACCCAAATGTCCTCCTTGCCATGAAGGGAAACAATAGTTTCGGTGGCGAAGGTGGATGGTTCATGTGGGTAATCTTCCTTTTCTTCCTCATGGGCTGGGGAGGTAATGGCTGGGGAGGTTTCGGCAATAATGGTCGTGGTGGTCTCGCCAACGAAATTAACAATGACTATGGTCGTGGTCTCCTGATGGATGCTATCGGTGGTAATCGTAATGCACTCAGCAATCTTGCCACTCAGTTGAACTGTACCGAAGGACAGATTCAGAGTGCCATTTCTGCATTGACCTCTCAGGTTCAGAGTGTAGGTAATCAGGTTGGTATGAGCGGTATGCAGACTATCAACGCTTTGCAGCAGGGTAATATGCAGATTGCTCAGCAGATTGCAAACTGCTGCTGCGAGAACCGCTTGGCTATCTGCCAGCAGACTGGTACTTTGCAGAATGCCATCAACAATGTAGCTAATGGTCAGGAGCGTGGCTTCTCCAATGTGGCTTACGAGACTCAGAGACAGACTTGCGACTTGCACAACGCTATCAAGGATAGCACTCAGACCATCGTTGACGGACAAAAGCAAGCTGAAATGAGAGAGTTACAGAATAAGATTGATGCTCTTCGTGAAGAGAACAGCACATTCAAGTCTTCTGCTATGACCTCTCAGATTGTTGGTCAGGCGGTGGCTCCTATCAATCAGGTATTGGCTGTCTTGCAGAACGAGGTGGCTGGTATCAAGTGTAAGTTGCCTGAGACCGTGACCACTCCTTATAGCCCATTTACTGCGGTTCCTAACTGCGTTGCTTATCAGGCTGGTTTGTATGGACTGAATGCTGCAAACAATGCAGGATTCTGGGGTTAATAAGGAAAGGAGGCTGCTATGTTTTGGTTAAGACCATTTACATGGGTGAATCGTAATGGTTCGGCAGCTATCGCTTCTACGGGCGTGGTTGTGAACACCAACAATGTTGTTTTCTCGTTCAAAAACCATGCCTTCCTGAATGCCAGCTACAGAGGAACGATTTTCGTGAACCTGATGCAAGACATTCCGACTGGAACGACTGGTACGCTGCCTATCCTTTTCGAGACCAACGGAAGTACTCAGGCTGTGACCAAGTATAATGGCGCACCATTGACGGTTGCAGACGTGCAGGGAACTGGTGTTTATCAGTTTTGGTTTGAGAGAGATACTAACACCCTACAGGTGATGTCGGGTATTGTTTAACAAGAATAGATAATAGGAGATTACATTATGTTTCAAGGTTTAAGAACAAATTCTTTATTCTATGTCCTAGACAAGGGCGAGAACCCGAACTTGCGAATCGGTCAGGTGGTTTCAGTAAGCAATCCTCAGACGAAATACCCTACCTTTAACAACGGCTTTACTCCTCAGCCTATGGAGACCGTAGTGGACGTGAAGGTGAAGCTGGGAGACGAGGAAGTGGATTTCAAGCAACTGCCAGCAAACGGACAGATAGCCAACGACAAGAACCTTGTGGTTAGCGACAACAAGGATGCCATGAGTGCCGAGGTCGATGCCATGCTGAGACAATCCAAGGCGATACTGGAGAGCGTAGATTACCACAAGAGGGTCGTTGATTCTTGTGAGGGAATGCTACAGCAACTCAACCCCCAGATAGCCAAGGAGAAGGAACAGACCGAGAAAATCAATAAACTGGAAGGTAAGGTTTCAGGCATTGAGGGCAAGATTGACAAGATGATGGGATGGCTCCAGCAGACCATGAGCAAGTAATCTCCTACCTATTCACTTTAATATCTTATGATTATGGTAATGATTGAGATTACAGAAGATAAGTTCGATGATTTGTATGACAACATCGAGTCCATGCTTGGTTTTGGCAGCAAGGCTATGTCTTGTCTGAAAAAGATGAAGCAGGAGCGTATGGGTGAGCGTATGCCTGATTATCGTGACGATTGGAGAAGAGAACGTGAGGAGCGTGAAGAGCGTGAGAACAGACGTAGATTCAATAACGTCAACGATGATTGGAACTACCCGAACCGCTATGGTGAAAGAGGTGGTGGCGGCTACAATGGTGGCGGTCGCTAGTGTTTAACTTGGGAGTTTTGGCACCGACATTTATGTCGTGACCAGACTCCCTTTAATATTCAGCAATATGGGAAAATGCAGAATGCCATTGGATATGTATGACCTCAAACCTGAGGGAATGGTTTCTTATCTCAGATACAATGGCTATCATTTCAGTAAGAAGATGTGCGAGTGGGCGGTGAGCCTGATGTATAAGTATGACCCTTCATCCAAGCGTGATGTAAGTGTCTCGTTTTGGGATAAGGAGAAGGTGGATGCCTTGCTGCTTGGTCAGGGAGTAGAGGTAATGAATAAGGCTGGCTACGACCATGTATATGTGGCGAATATGGCGAGGGCAGACTTCTACAAGTCTTCCATCAAGGATGAAGAGCAGCTAGCCCAGTTTATCAAGGATATGGTGGATGATGCCGACCAGAAGGATGGTTTCATCTTTAACAGATTTTATGCCGATTGCTGCCACAATGGAGTGCCTATTCCTTGGGAAGATGTATTATGATGAGAAGAGTAATACAACTTCCGAAATACGAATGGAGCATAGTATGTTTCATAGGTTATCAGCCACCTGATTCCGATGAGATATGCCATGCTCTTTCTGATATTGGCTGCAACGGAAATCCGTTATCGGAAGCCAACGTACATCTAACCAAGGAGAGTGTAGATAGGGGTCTTACCTATTCCAACCTTTCCGAAAGAAGAAGTGTGCTTGCCATTGGGGAGTGTAAATCTGATGGCAGCATCATCAATACAATAGGTCATGAGCTTCTTCATGTGGTAGCGCATATCTGTGAGCAGGATGGAATAGATATGCTGAGCGAGGAACCATGCTACATGATGGGGAGTCTTTGTGAGAAGTTCTTTAAGTTGTATTTTAAATATTAAGGTGTGCAGGCTTGCTGCAAAAGTAAAGGGTGAATCTTTTGACTCACCCTTCTTCTTTATATTATCTACTTTGCTCATCTACTGATTGCTTACGGATGATTCTCTGCACCCTGCTCATTTAAATCTGTACCATCAAGATTTACCCATTTAGTTCCTTCCCAAAGTATTAATTTGTTCAATGTGGTATCTTCATAAATGAAACCTATTTCTACTTTTGATGGCCTCTCTTGTGTAGTTCCACTCTTTTTAAGGTTCAATGGACTTCCATCTATATTCACCCAAACAGTACCATTCCAAAGAATCTTCTTTTTGAGAGTAGTATCATAATACTCAAAACCTTCATTACTGTTTGTAGAAAACTTTGGACGTAATGTTGATGGTCCATTATTTGAATAAGAAATATTCCTTCCTAAAGCATCAACCCAAATGTTATTTGTTGGATTGTAAAATTTGGCAATTCCTTTGTTGGTATCAAATACCAAGCCATATAATATAATATTTTCCATAATTATAGTTTTTTTATTGTTCCACTTATTATACCTGTTATGTTCTTTAAGCGTATAGCTAATTTACCATCCACTAGTTCTAAATTTATATCTATATAACTAGTTGAATTATAGGAGTCTTCTCTATAATTACTTAATACAGTTATTTTCCCTGTATTTACTATTGCTTGTATGTACCAATAAACTGATGAAAATATTTTTAAATTTAAAAGGAGCACATAAGGAAATGAAATCAATCCATTGTTTAATTTTGCGTCAATGCTATCAGATATAATTATCGTATCATTGTCTTCTATTTTTATGTTAAATCCATTAATTATATTATTTCCCGTAGATTGTGATTTTTCTGTATCTAAAGCATTTCCGCCTCTCACATCTGTTATAGAAAGTCTGGCATAACCTTTTAATTCATCATTAACTCTTTGACAATCAGTATTTATCAATATATTTGAATTGAAATAAGATTCTATTTGTTCAGGTCTTACTCCAACAAAAATATTATTATCACATTCGCCACCAAGAACTAAATAATGTGTGAACTTAGAATTAATATCAGAGATATTGTTGCCTATCCATGAGTGTTTCAGATTGCCTATCTTCATAGCAGTTAATTCGCTGTAGACGCTAGAGTTTGGCTTAATCCAATTATTCTCAATTCGTATATTTTCTCCTACATTATCATCTAAAGCTATACATGTTCCGTTAACTTCAAAATGATTAGATGTTATGACTGTGTTGAATTTATAACCAGTCATTAATAAAGCACGTTTGAAACCATGGAAACCATTATTGCTTATTATCGAAGAAAAACTTCCTGCTTCAATAAGCAACCCTATGCTATCATAAGAATCATCAGATAAGTAATACTCAAAAGAATTATTCCTGATACTAGTCCAATCTACAAAACTAGAAAATCTAGTGGTACTATTTATGACAGTATTTTTCTCAAATAACATATTCCAGCAATGGTTTATATCAACTGAGTATGTGTCTTTGTTTGAAATAAACTGGCAATTACGGATAACACTTCTTACTGTGAATCCTTTAGCCTTTATGCCCACTTTATAATTTTTGAAAGAAATTTCATCAAATAAGCAATTTGAAACATAGTGAGTAGGATTACCATCTATGCCGTTGCTCTCATCAAGGTTTGCAAAAACCTTGCCATTTTCTAAATAACCACTGATAAATATTGTTCCATTATCTCCATTGATTATTTTATTGTTCCCTATAATTCTAGTGTTAAAAAGGAATATTACATTTTGTATATGATACTCATTTTTTGTGAGGTATATAGGTGACAAAAACAATTCTGCCGCTATTATTGCCGATTGTAAAGATTTAGAATCATTTTCTTCATCGAACCATTCTGTATATACTTTTTGAATATCCCAAGTTCCTGAAAAAATAATGTTCTTAACTATCTTTGCAATATGAGCAAATATTCTTGTATAATTCCCCTCTAGTGTCCCATTTTTCAGCATACCTCCTTCAAACTTCAAAGTACACCCCTCTAGCACTTCAATGGTCTCGCCATTCAAGTCAAAATCATACCTAATTTCATAGATAGTGTTAGGCTGATTCATCATAATTGGCGTTATGATATTTCGAAGCTCTTGCTTAGTGCTGTCAGTAACAGTACATACAATACCAGTAGTGCTTGCAGAGAATACAGATGGAGTTACGGAACCACCAAACTTTCGGGTAAGAGTAATCATTGAAGCATCTTTTGATACTTCATACTCTGTCATTGTCGCAGTAAGTTTTGTAGCTATCTTTTCTGCAACTTTATCCGTTGTTGTATCAGATGATGCTACTACATCAACATAATTCTTTACACCATTAATGATGAATGCCAGATAACCATCTGACGTAGGGACAGATGATACTATTATTTTTGTTGTGGCAATAGAGACTGGCTTGATGTTTTTACGAAGAATCTTGTAGCCTTTACCACTAAAATTCTGAGGGGAATAGGAACGGTCGGCAAATTTGGTTACAGAACGTCCGTTATCATTGTATGACCTAGTAAGGTCTTCTTCATCAACGGGAGATAGAGAAGAAACCTCTTGGTTGATTTTCTCCTGCATCTTGCCTAGTTTCTTGTCATATATATTATCTGAATTTGCTAACCTTTTGTCTTTTCTTGAAGATTCTAGCGTACTACCTAATTTTACCATATTTATTTAGCTTTTATTGTATAAGTATTGTCGCCAGCAATAAGTGGGTCTGAATTATAATAATATAATGCACCAATAATCGTTTCGTGGAAATCAGCTTCGACGTTTCCCTGAATGAATTGTAATGGAGTGTCTGAAATGAACCAAACTACATCGTTTTTATCTGTTGTAGTAACCGTTATCATCTGATTGACCAAAGAAGTATTACTTCCATTCAGTACAGATAGGTCTAATTCGTTTGCATCTGATAAAGATGATGCACCATACATAGTCTTTGCACCGATTGTAACAAAAGCAGTTGCTTTATATATTTTTCCGTTCAGCGTGACTATGATATGGAAAGCGTATGAACCTACTTGTGAACGTGAAACATTGACAGACGTATCAGTTGCCTTAGGCTCAATGACATTACTTCCGTCAATAATCTTAATATTGTCGGGAATAGTATCAATACCATTCTTCCTGAATTGCCATGAGAGTTTGATTATGTGTTCTGTTCCATCATAAGCAATAACAGAAGGTGAAGATTCCAGATATACATTTGTATCGTCCACATCAGCATCATTCTGATTGTTCAGTTCTATCCAGTACTTCGTATTGTACATACCTCCCATTTCACCCTCTACGATGCCGAGAGGAATATGAGACTTACCATTTCTCTCAACGATACGGAAAAGGCGGTGCTCGATGCTACAGATGTCGTTTCCATTGTATTTGCCTCGAATGGTAATGCCATATAGTCCTTCCTCTAGAAATGGTGGGAACTTGACACAAATATCACTCGGTTCTACTTCACTATTATTTGTTCCGCTCTGAACAAAAGGCATTTTTGCTACACACTCTCCAAAGGCATCAGTAAGGTGTACTTCTAGATTACTGATGGCAGCTACGTCAATATCTTCCAACATCTGCTTGTTCTTGCTGATGTAGGCTTTCTGTAGCTTGATGAAAAGGTCGAAGCTGTTGCCTTTAACAATCTTATAAATATCCATATACGTATACATTATTAATAATAGACAAAGATAGGCAGAATTTTCTCCACCTATCTTTTATCCGTTTATTTAGGGCAGAAAAATTTTAGATTAAGCCCTTCCATCTGAGAAATTTGCGCTTGCGGCTGCGCTTTCCCTTCTCACTCTTGCAGTTGGTATGGTAGACACAATCCTTGAAGAGGTCTCTGACCTTCATGTCGTTGTCTACCAGTTTGGTTTTCTTGAATGCCTCGAAGAGAGGGCGGTTCATAATCATGAGGTTGCCCTTCTGCGTAGGAAGGACGTAGAAAATTTCACCATTGTTCTTCTTGGATGCGTAGTCTGCCTTAGCCGTAGCTTGGCGGTACATGATTTCGCACTTGATGCGCTTGAAAATCTTTGTTACTTTCATAATTGTAATTATTTGTTCGTGAAGCTATATGATGGTTGCTGCCGAAACAGAAACCTTTCTTCTCATTACTCTTGCCTGAATCTGTATCATCTTAGGCATTTCCATTTCATTGAAACAGATGTGGAGTCCGATGGCTCTGGTCATGAGCAAATCATCGTGCTTTCCGTCTGCTGCCTCGTATACGGTTCCGTTCTTCTCGTAGGTGAGATATTCATCTAAGCATCTATCGTCTCGCTCTACATAGAGTTGTTCACGGATAACCTGAACCAATACAGAGATAACCATTGGCTTGGTTGCCACGTTGGTATGGAATCCGTACTTCACTGGAACCTTATTCTTGATGTCTGATTCGCTCTGTTTGCGTGCATAGAGGTTGTCGTATACGTCCTTGATTTGATTCAGGATGAACTCAGACTGGTCACCACCTTCCAAGATATGCTCCTTGTCTTTCGTCTCCAAGGTGTTGGATTCAATCACAAGCAGAGCATCGTTGTAGTATTTGGCTATCTGAGCCGCCTTCCATGCCAGCAAGTCCATATCAATATGCCCATACCATTGGGCTACCACATACGGCTTGCCACCTTCCATCATCCAATAGCGGTCGAAGACACAGATAACAGACCAGTCGGCATTCTTACTACGTCCACCAATATCCACTACAACCAGATAGCGGTTTATCACCTTGCAATCATCAAAGGTCTCAGGTTTGCTCCATATCCACAACTGTCCCTGCTTGTCTTCACAGAATCGGACATTCTGCATACACTTCTTGCCCTTGTAGCCATCACCATAAACATCACCGATGAACTTAGGTGCTCGGCATCCCTTGCGGAACTTGTCAACCTTGTCTTCGGCAAACACCTTGGCTCCTGAATGCTTGAATGCTTCAATATCATCGGTAGGGTAGCCAGCAGCCATATCGGCATGGTCGGTGAACTTTTTGCGCTCGGCAATATACCAGTTGATGGCTTCGAGTGGAGCACCCAGTGTCCATAACTTCCAAAGATAGGTACCTGGCTCTTCTCGGTCGGACATCGTGTTGGTATTATTGCGGTTCTCGTATAGCCATTTGGCAAACTCTACCTTCTGTTTCTTGCTTTCAAATTCAAGATGATACATATCGTATATCTCGAACCAAGGAACGAAGAACGGCTCAAACTGAGATTGTCCATTTTTGGCGGCAATCCATTCCTTGTGGAAGAAGTTGCCAGTACCATTGGCTGTGGATTCGTAGGCAATCATCGTGTATGGTCGGTATAAGATACCATTGGTAGCATTCTGTACTACCTCCTCAGGAGATTTACCATCCGTCTTTTTCCACAAACCAACCTCGGAAAGGTGAACCAAGTTGTAGTCTTCACCATTGGCTGATAGTGGTCGCTCCATGGAACCCACCTTAATCTTGCAGAATCGCTGAGGAACCTTCTTAACATTACCAGATGTTCCCACTCCAACAAACTTCGGTTCGTTCTCTGAGAACGCTTCTCCCATTTCGTATAGGAACTTGGTAGGGAAGTTTTTCAGAGCTTCCTTGAACATCCCTCGGATGGTTTCTGCCGTGTCCTTCACCTGAGCCACGATGAGTGAGTTGAGACCCTTCTGCCACATGAGTTGCAGCCATAGGAAGTACATCTGAATAACCGTAGAACCTCCCCATTGTCGGGCTTTCAGCAGGATGAGACGGATAGGGCGATTCTTCTTTCTTCGCTCCTCCAGCCACCTGAGCAGTCTTCGCTGCGGTCTTCTGAGCACAAACCGGAAGGGGAGACCTCCACCTTTCGGTTTGATATAGATGAACGTGGCAAAGAAGAAGAATGGGTCGTGTTTCATCCTGATGCGAGTGAACTGCTCCACAAGTTGCTCAATCTCTTCTTCTAGGTTGTACGGCTCGTCTATATCCTTGTGCAGTTCCTCGATTACCGCTTTGCAGCTACCAAACTCGATGAGCATCTTGACGAGCGGAATCTTCTTCATCGAAACTGGAAGCTGCTGTCTCTGAATCGGGAAATCAGGAAGGAAGAGCAGGAATCGCTTATCTCCACAACCTTCACCCTTGATAGGATTGAATGGTGTGTTGATTTCCTTGATGCGTTTCTCGTTCTCTTTCAGGATGCCAAGCACATGTTTGTCTACAGCATCAGTCAGTTTGGCGGTTACTTGTCTTGGCATAGCGGTGCATTTAAATATCCCCACAACAGACCAAGTACATAGCAATAGATGTGGACTCCAACTGCCATGCAAGGGAAGAAGATTCCAACACAGATATATAGGAGAATGGTGAGATTGTATCTTACCTTATTCTCCACGTAGGGGGCGATAAAGCCCATGTAAGCATAGATAAATCCGCTGAGACCGATGATTGGCACGGATGAGGTGAATGGATAGCTGATGGCTATGAGATAGAATGCCACCAAGTGACCGATGCCACAAGGGATGGCTCGGTAGCATTGATGGAAAACATAAAGGTTGATGGCAGCATGAAAGATGTTCTGATGAAAGAAAGGGTAGCTTAGTCGGTTCTGAATAGAACAATCGTCTGAGAGACCCATGCCATCATATCCTAGAAAAGTGATACACATTATTATAATGTACCCAGCATAAAGCGCAATCTTCTCTTTCGTCTCTCGTAGCATCTTTGCTTCTCCTCCTTTCTCACCCTGCTAAGAATTACGTGTATGCTTTGAGGAGTCAAATAGAAACTGGGTGCTTTTTCAGCACATACACGTTTGATAATATCCATATTACTGAGATATGGCTCATTACTCTTATGAATCTGGAATCGTCTGAAAATTTCCTGATACATTTCCTTTCGGGTAGGTATCATGTTATCAAGAGGTTTTCCTTTCAGTAAGTCTAATATGACTATATAAGCACGGTCTTCTGAAACCCAAAATCTTCTGCTCGGAGATTGGGCTAGCTTTTCCTCAATCTCTGAGAGTCTGATATTGTCTCTTACATTAATAATTTCTTTGTAAGCCCTCAATAAATCAGCATCACGTTCCTGTATATAATAGCATCGTGAATCCTTATATTTCATATCTGACACTGCAAATATACAAAAAAGTATTGAATTAGTCGCATCCGATTAGACTAAATTAACGGATAAAAGATGAAAATCGGAAAAAAGCATTAATTTTGGGCATTGATTTATAAATATACACATATATATATGGACGAAAATACAAATATTGAGCAGAATGCTGGTGCTGCAAAACAGCAAGACACCAAGACCAAGAGAGACTTGGCTTTGGAGCGTTTGAAGACCCGCCATCCTAATACGGAGTATGCGGATGATGAAGCTATGTATGGAGCCATCAATGATGATTATGATGCCGACCAGAAGGCTTTGCAGGGTTACAAGGATAACGAAAAGGCGATGGGCGATTGGCTGGGTAGTGACCCTGAGGCGGCTACCTTCCTGCAAGCGATGAAGGCTGGCAAGAGTCCTTACGCTGAGTTGATTCGTACCCATGGTGAGGATGCCATTGACTACTATTCTGACCCTGACAATGCGGATGAGATTGCATCGGCTCAGTCGGAGTTCTTGCAGAATGCTGCCAACGGCAAGAAATTGCAGGAGGAGTATGACAAGAACATGCCTTCCAGCTATGAGGTGTTCGACAAGTTGGAAGAGAAGTATGGCGAGGAAGCTGTGAACGATGCCATCGACCAGTGCTTTCAGACAATGCGCAATGTGGTGACTGGCAAGTTTACCGAGGAAATGATTACTGCTTTCATTAAGGCTAAGAACCATGATACTGATGTGGCTGATGCAGCCCATGAAGGTGAGGTTCGTGGTAAGAACAGCAAGCACGTCAAGAACCTTGAACTGAGAAAGAAGGGCGATGGTACTGCTGACCTTGATTCAGCCAATGCAGAGACCAAGCAGACGGATAACCAGCCTGACCTTGGTGCTGTGGGCAGGGTATCACGAAGGGGTAACGTCTGGGAGCGTGGCAACGAGAAGAGAACACACATTCGATAATTCGACAAGGTGAAAAGATAATATATAATGTTTAATTAATATTCAGAATAACAATGAAGAAAAGTACATTTAATCGGCTGCTTTCCGTCTTTCTGATGGTCATGGCAGTTATTTTTGGAGTGAATGGTCAGGTTATCATGGCTGAGGCGGCTCTTCCTGATGGCGGTAGTAGCGAGAGTGGTTCTGCTGATGAGGCTGGTGGTGCTCCTGCTGCTGGTGAAGCTGGCAATGGCGGTGCTGCTCGTCAGAGTGAAGGTATCAAGAGCGAGACTCTGGGACGTGAGCATTTTAACGAGAATGGCACGGAGTATTACCTGAACGACATTGACGAGAAGATTACTAAGATTCGCCCGATGGCTACTCCAGTTGACCAGATTTCACGTTATGCGACAACCAAGTCTGCCAACTCGTTTGTAGTTGAGTATTGGAGTATCGGCACACGACCTATCAAGACAACCGTGAAGGAAACAACGGTGGAGAGTACTGGTACATCTATGGTATTGAAGGTAGAAGACCCTACCATGTTTACGCTGGATGATACCATCCGAGTGGTAGGTGTGAAGGCGATTACCAACTACAAGGGTGTTGCATATTCTACCATTACTGATGCTCCTACTCCTGATTTGGAACTCTGCGTTTGCGGTAAGAACACAGAAGGTTATCCGATTGTGTATGCTGTAAATGGTAAGTTGGTCAATAAGCAGGCTATCGGTATTCCAGCCTTGCAGAAGGGTCAGAAGCTCATCCGTATGGCTAAGAGTTGTGGTGAAATGGACGTTCAGACGGGTCGTTTCAACAACCTTCCTTCTAATGAGGTTCAGTATTGTCAGAACTTCATGATTCAGGTCGAGCAGACCACTTTCGACAAGATAGCTGCTAAGCGAGTGGATTGGGATTTCTCTGACATCGAGGAGGATAGCATCTATGATATGCGTCTTGCTATGGAAGGTACTTATCTCTTCGGTGATATGGCTTGCATCAAGCACGAAATCAAGGATGGTTCTGCCCAGTGGTTTACCAAGGGTATCTGGTGGATGGCTGGTAAGGATATTGAGGTAGGTCATGTTGCTACTGCTGATGATATTAAGAAGGGCTACAACAAGAATGAGCGAGTGATTACCGACTTGGAGTTGGTTGACATTTCCAAAGATTTGTTTGTTGGTACTGGTATCGGCAACAAGCGCAAGGTAATTATCGCTGGTTCTGACTTCGTGAGCGCATTCAGTAAGATTGATTCCGACAAGTTCCGTTTGAAGGACACCGTTGATATTTGGAAGTTGAAGTTCAAGAGTTGGGAGACTGACTTCGGTGAGGTGCTGATGATTCACTCTGAGTTGTTTGACCTCTTCGGTATGAGTGACTGTGGCTTTGCCCTTGACCCTGAGTTCTTGGTTAAGCGAGTACACTTGTCTTGGACACGAAACGTTCTCGATTTGAAGGCGGCTGGCATCCGTAACACCGATGCAGTAGTTATTCAGGAGGTAGCTTGTCTGTACTTGAAGTACCCTAAGGCACATGCTCGTATGCGCCTTGCTGCGGTTCCTGCTACAGATGACACTTCTGATACAGAGGAAACCAAGGCTACTGCCTAACAGCAAGCAGAATTGCAAATTATTCATTAAATAGTGAGGGGTGTGGGCACTAGCCCCATCCCTTTTTTAGTAACACATATATAATAAGGTATAATCATGTTTAATAAATATCAAGCTGGTACTGATTTGGCATTCAGCGTTATGGTAGGTAACGAGCGGATGCGCATTAACTTTGAGGGTAAGAGCACGGGCAGTAGTGTCTATATGACAAGAGACCCAAAGGTACAGAAGGCTATCGAGTCTCATTATTGGTTCAACGACAAGTTCTTCTTGGTGGAGAGTATTGACGAGAAGAAGGAAGCTGCGGAAGCCAAGAAGAAGGCTGCTGCCAAGGCAAAGAAGAAGGTGGCTGACGAGAAGAAGACCCACGTAGTGACAGACGTTGAGGATGCCAAGGATTATCTGGCTGAGACCTATGGTGTGAGCCGTTCAAAGATGAAAACCAAGGAAGACATCTTGGCGATTGCTAAGGAAAAGGGTGTTGAACTAGAAGGTTTGGAGTAATGGTAGAATATGCTGTATCTGATTTAGTGAAAGAGGTGAAGGTGCTCTTGGATAGAAACCAAGAGTCTGCTGGCTTGCTGGCTCCTAGCGATTCTGATACACTCTCGCAAGCAGAACTTATTGAGAGTAAAATCGTAGATGCAGCAAGAATCATTCTTTCGGATGCTCCTGAGGATATGGTGGAAGGTACTTCGTGTACGAATGCTGTAACGTGGACGGATAGCAACGGCTATTACGTGGGTAAGATGGTTTTGCCTACCGATATGCTGAGAATCCTTTCTGTGAAGGCAGAAGGATGGAACCGTCCTGCCGAAATCATTTCAGAGAGTGATGATGCCTACAAGTATCAGAACTGCAAATATGGAGTCAGGGGAAATCCTGAGCGACCGATTGCGGCTATCGTGCATACGGCTAACGGCAAGAGTATCGAACTATATACTAGTAAAAAGCAGGATGCTACATTGGCATTCATCTACGTTAAGGTTCCATCTATCACTACCGAACAGAAAATCAGTTTGCCTTCCGTCCTGAAAGATTCTATTCTCTACATGGCTGGCTATCTCACTTGTGTCAGTCTTGGCGATACCGATACTGCAAGCGGATTCCTTGGAGTGGCTAGAAAGTTGGCACATATTGTTGAACCTACAACATCATAAATTATGGCGAAGAAGAAAGAAGAAACCAAACTGCTATCGTTGAGCAGGGTGCTTGACAAGGAAGAACTGGATAGCGTGAAGGCATCCAAGAACCGATTTGACAAGCCATACGAGCGTGCCTTCTCTATCTTGCTGGAGGCTCAGCGATATTACAATAACATGGATAACTTCCGTAAGCGAAGACTGAGAAACAAGCGATACTGCTATGGAGACCAGTGGGGAGATACCATTGAGTTCAAAAGCAAGTGTGGCTTTACTAAGCGTATCAGGGAGGAAGACTATATCCGTGAGCAGGGTAGCGAACCATTGAAGAACAACCTTATCCGTAGATTGGTGAAGAATGTGCTGGGTGTATATCGCTCACAGAGCAAGGAACCTACGTGCAATGACAGAGATAAGGATGAGAAGCGATATGGTGAGACCATGAGCGTGGTACTGCAATGTAACCGACAACTGAACCGAGAGACGGAACTGGATGCCCGAACCATGGAAGAGTTCCTGATAAGCGGTGCTGCCATCTATAAGAAAAAGTATGGATGGCGAAGAGGTAGGTTGGATTGCTGGACGGACTACGTGAACCCGAACAATTTCTTCATAGACAACAATATGAGGGATTTCCGTGGTTGGGACGTGAGTTGTTTGGGTGAGGTGCATGACATTACCATCGGCAACGTACTGAGAGAGTTTGCCAAGTCTCCTGCTGAGGCTCGTAAGTTGAAGGAGATATACCGGTTGGCGGCTAACCGAGATTTCGTGATTGCAGACTGCACTCAGCGATTCGGTGAGTTCGACCCTAAGACTATCGACTTTATGAATCCTGCCAACCCTTCGCTCTGCCGAGTGATTGAGGTTTGGCGCAAGGAGAGTAAACCGAGATACCGATGCCACGACTACAACAATGGCGATGATTTCAAAATCGACATTGAGGATAAGGCTGATATTGTAGATGCAGAGAACAGAGACAGAATCAGGCGAGGTATGGCTGCTGGCATGCTGGAAGAGGATATTCCTCAGATTGATTCCGAGTGGTTTATGGATGATTACTGGCATTTCTACTATCTTTCTCCTTTCGGTGATATTCTGAGAGAAGGCGAGACTCCTTATGCTCATGGTGAGCATCCTTATTGTTTCAAGTTCTATCCGTTTATTGATGGCGAGATTCACAGCTTCGTGGAAGACGTGATTGACCAGCAGAGATACGTGAACCGACTTATCACGATGTATGACTTCATCATGAGGGCGAGTGCCAAGGGTGTGCTGCTCTGTCCCGAGGATTGTCTTCCTGATGATATGAGTTGGGATGATTTCTGCGATGAGTGGAGTAGGTTTAATGGTGTGGTGAGATACAAGCCAAACAAGAGCGGTCAGGTTCCTCAGCAAGTGGCGAATAACTCTACGAACATCGGTATCGGTGATTTGCTCAGCTATCAGTTGAAGTTCTTCGAGGATATATCGGGAGTGAATGGTGCGCTGCAAGGTAAACCAGGAGTATCAGGTACGAGCGGTTCGCTTTATGCCCAGCAGACTCAGAATGCTACCATGTCGCTGCTTGATATTTTGGAGACTTTCAGCCAGTTTATCATTGATGGTGCTTACAAGACCGTGAAGAATATGCAGCAGTACTATGACGTGGCTCGTAACTTCAATATCGTGGGTAGGGCAGGACAGATTGTACACTACGACCCTAAGAAAATACGAGACGTTGAGTTTGACATCAACATTACGGAAAGTACGGCTACTCCAGTATACAGACAGATGGCAAATGAGTTCCTTATGACCTTGTGGCAGAATCAGGCTATCACGCTGGAGCAGTTGCTGCAAGTAGGAGATTTCCCATTTGGAGAGGAGTTGCTGCAATCGGTTGCATCCAACCAGCAAGCCATTCAGAATGGCGAGACTCCACAAGGATTCTCTCCTCAGCTACAAGCACAAGTGGCTCAGGCATCACAGAGCAATCCGAAGGCTCAGGCGATGTTGCAGCAGATGATGAGCGGTCAGGGGGTGAGTCCTGACGGACAGAACCCACCACTCGCTGCTTAGTTTATAGTTTATAATTTATAGTTTATAGTTATGATAGCAGACAAGGAGAATAATCAGAAATGGTATGGCAATGGGAAACCTGATGCCAGCCAAGGTGGCAACCCGAATGGTGGTGTTGCTTCAGAGACCCAAGGTAGGGAGAATAAGCCCGAACTTTACGAGAATGACGTTATCGGAAAGGTGGCGAAACGCAAGAAAAACGACATCTGGACGAGGGGTGGAGAAAAGAGAACTAAATTTAAGGACGAATAAAGAAAGGAGGTGTTTTTATCGTAATTGTATTTGTCTGATATTCAGATAGCTACAGAAATATCTACGAGTTTATGGTGCTGCGTTTAAGATTTGCCTATCTTTGCAGCATCATAAACTTTTAAATTATATAGGTATGAATTTCGTAGAGTTTGTAGAAAAGTATCAGCAGGAAATGGCTCCTGAACAGATGTTGGCTATAGCTAAGGCAGTCGGCAAGTATCTCTCATGCAAGTTGAGCGATGTGGAGGAACATCATCTTTGTGCGATGGTGTATGGTGTGTTGAGTGAAGAACATTTCGATAAGCACTTTGCCGATGATGCTATCAGCAAGATGTGGTATGAGGATGCGGACGGAAACAAGCATACGGCTCCTTTCTTCTCGGATGATGAGATAAGAGAAGCCTTTGACAAGCATAAGGATGATATATCTGATTACACCATCCATGATTTGGCTGTGACCATGAACCTGATGAGGAGTGACCATCATGTGATGCTGGAGCGATATAGCAAAGATGCTGATGAGTTGAAGGAAATGGTGGTTTTGATGGCTATCGAGTATCTGCAAGCCCCTGACTGCTTGCATCCTACCAGCAAAATATGGCACACAATAAACGGATAAAGTAACTAATTGGGAATCATTTCTTATCTTTGCATATTATTAATAATATATAAATATAAGATATGACTCCAAATGTACGTGAAGGATTGCAATATGGTGCAGCTATAGGAATGCTAGTGAGTGGTGTTGTACTCACCTTCCTATCATTCTTTCTCAACAATTATGTAGTGTCTGATGGTGTACTATGGTACGTCAGTCAGACATTGGTTTACTCTGGAGCAATATTCGGGGTAAACGTTTATTTCAAGACAAAACTAGGCAACTTTGAGAGCAAGGTGAAGGATGAACTCGCAAGTATGCTGAAACAAGTGAAGGAGGGCAAGTAGTATGAAGGTAACAAGAGAACAGATTTTGGCTATTATGCCGAATGCCAAGGATAAGGTGGATGCGTTTCTGCCTTACATCAATGGCTATGCAGAGGTGTTCCATATTGATACTCCTAAGCGAATGGCTCATTTCTTGGCTCAAATTGCGCATGAGAGTGGCGAACTGAGATACACCAAGGAACTCGGCAACAGAAGCTATTTCCACAAGTATGATGTGGGTAAGTTGAAGAACATGCTCGGCAACTTGAAAGATGGTGATGGCTACAAGTATCGGGGTAGGGGCTTGATTCAGATTACTGGCAGAGCCAACTATCAGACTTATCAGAACAGCAAATATTGTACTGGTGACATCATGGAGAATCCTCAGTTGCTGGAGCTTCCGCTAGGAGCAACGAAGAGTGCTATGTGGTGGTGGTGGAAACATGACCTGAACAAATTGGCTGATAGTGATAGTTTCTTGGCTATTACCAAGACAATCAATGGTGGAACCAACGGCTTGGAATCAAGACGAAAGTTCCTTGCAAGAGCAAAGAAGGTCTTTAATGTTTAGCCTATGAAAGTAAAATGGTACGATACTGATTTTTGGCAAGTAGCACTCTACGTGATAGGCATCTTGCTTGTGGCATTTCTTCTGTCGGGATGCAAGTCTTCGTTCCACACGATGAAACCAGAAGTTTCTATCCTTGAAACTGATAGTTTCACGTCTGAAACAAAACAGAACGTCCTGAGGTGGGATTCTATCATTAAGCGTGACAGCACCTATGTAAGGGATAGTGTGGCAACAAGGAAAGAGGGAGATACCATCTTCGTAGAGCGATGGCATTGGGAATATATCTATGATTTCTTCAAACTGGAGAAGATGAACTTGGAGAATAAGCAGGATATGGATTTCCGATTTATCGCAAGGTCAGATACAATTAGGGTTCCCTATCCAGTTGAAAAACAACTCTCCAAGTGGGAGCAGTTTCAGTTGAAGTATGCAGTATGGTCTTTTGGAGCACTCTGCATGCTGTTAATCGTATTAGGTTACAAACTCTATAAAAAGATAAAGAATGGCAAATTTCACATTGACAATCACGAAAAGTGACATCTATGAGGAGGTGGCAAAGACTACTGCCTACATAGGAGGAAAGAACTTGGATAAAAACGGAAAAAGTCTGTATGACCAAGTGTTTGTGACGGAAGCTGATAGAGAAATGCTGGAAGGTTTTTGGGAAGATTCCATTGATGATGTTTCCGTAGCCTTAGAGAGTATTCTTGGATGGCAGAAGTGTGAATCAGGCAGCAACGAGGTCTTTGGTCTGAGAGTAAGCAGCCTTTTTAATGAGAGTTTATTTAAGACCTTGGAATCAACGGTTTTTAGTTATGTAGTCAACAAAATAGTAGCAGAATGGTGCTCAGTAGTCTATAAGGATAAGGTAGAAGATTATCTCTCCAAGGCAAACGTTTTGCTGCTAAAGATTGACGCAATCATTTATACACGTAAAAGACCAACAAGATAGGAGGATAGGATATGAGGTATTGTAATAAAGGATATAAAGTGATGATAGAGTTGGAAAAGAATGAGTTGATATATGACATCAAGAATACTGCTTTTTCTTTTGCTGACTCTTATTCCAAGCAGAAAGGTATAGATGCCAAACAATTAAAGAATGTGTTTGATGTATCAGAGGAAGGAAACAGAGATAAGTTAGCAAGGATTCTAGACTCAGCAGTAGAGGATTGCAGAGAAATGCTTTTCCGATTTACTAAGGTTGAAATGTTCTGTGGCGGCTTTGATTCCAACGAGTGGGAAGAGTGTATAGGTTCCCCGACAAATGATGAGGATGCTTATTACTTGGCTATGCGGATGCCGCAAGGTTTTTCTAAGACAAGTGTACATACCATGACCGTCTACTTGCATGACTACATCGTGAACCAATGCCTTTATGAGTGGTTGATGATTGTTTATCCTGATGGTGCTGATAGATTCTGGGCACTCGCTGAGGATAAAAAACAGAAGATTAAGGATGCAAGCAACCGCTCGGCTGTTAGAGCAAGAATCAGGTTGCATCCATTTTAGGTTAGTCGTTTAAGACTAGATAAAGCAAGGGTAGCTATCCATCACGGACTGCTACCCTTTATTGTATTAAATGACAAACTTAATATTTATCTAAGTTTATGTTCCACTAGACGTGGACTCCTGCTTGGTAGTTACCGAACCAGTAACAGCAGCATTAATATTGATACTCTCAGGCAAGGTCTTGACATTAACATCTGTAGATGCCAGCTTCAATCCGTTCTTCTGCTGGTCGGCATACTGATTCTTATCCTGAGCGATAAAGTTGTTGATAGCTGTAGCTATGTTGTAGAGCAGTTTATCGGTATCGCTACTAAGTGAATCAGAATCAACTGATGCGTACTTGTTGTTCTCAACGGTTGCCGATGTTGTCTCCTTCTCACGATACAGAACTGCCTGATTGATGAACTCCTGAGCAAACAAGAATGACTTGCTTACAAGTTGCTTAATCTTGGTGTTGTCTATATTGAGCGGATTTTCATACTTCTGTAGCATAGACTGCAAGCAACTTGCGGCTACTTCTTCTCTAGGCTGTAGGGTAGCGATGGAGAAGATTTCCTCTTCTTTTCCGCTTTCCTCTGTTCCACCTGTCTCTGATGCGGTAGCTATTCCGTATCTAGGGAATGGGCGAGCATTTGATGTTCCATCAGATGAGGTTTCTCTGACGAGTTTCGTTCCAGTTGTCTTTGTGATGTTGGAGTCTACAATATAGGCAACACCTACTTTAGTTTTATTCAGATTATAGAGATTTCCGTCTGAGTCGAAATAGAACAACTGGTATAAGTTGTTGTTGAATATCACATATCCCATGTACATATTTGTACCTAAAGGATAAATGTTGATACATGTGGATAGAACTATCTTGTCATCTATTTTCGTTCCCAAGGATGCACCTTGCTCAACCTTGTATTTATCGAAGTCGGATAATGTATATTCTGCCATAATTATCTGAGTTTATTTTGTAATCTTGGTTGGAACTCTGTAGATAGTGCGCTGATAGATTCGTTTGGGGCAAGGCTGCCCATAAGCGCAAGCCTGAAATATTTGTATGGAGAACCTACAAGGTTTCTGAGATACATATTAACAGAAGAACCAACGTAATACCAATTAACCAAATCTTTACTTCCGAATAGAACCATTCCACATTTTCCTGCCTGAACGTTGCCTAAATATCCTCTTGTGATGCAATCAAACATGGTCTTATAGGCATCCTGACCAAGCGTTAAAGGACGGCTGCAAAGGAAGAATGGAACATTTTCTGTTGGTTCCTTCACGTACACATCAAGTATGTTTCCTGCTTTGTCTGTAGCGAATGACTCAGGATATATGTTTACTCGCTTGTTGAAGACATTGTGCATGGTTCCCCACATATTGCTTTTCAAAGAGTAAACGTAAGCATAAGTATAATTCGGATTGAACACGATGATACGGCTATCGTAATAGTCGTAAATCATGCCAGCTTCTTCGAGATACTTACGGAAACGGACATATTTCACATCTGACTCAGGAATATTACCTAGCGCAAGGAGTTTATTCGGATAGGTCTTATCCTTTGTTGAATGTGAATAAATGGATAGAAAATCGAAAGGATAATCATCCAGCACATCGGTAATGCTCTCAGATTCTCGCCCTCGCTGCATCATGATGCCTCGCTCGGTAGGGTACAGAACGGCATCATCAATCTGCAAAATGCCCTTCGGGTTGGAGCAAATATCTCTATTGGCTGGCTGTCGGGCAATATAGGTTCCTTCATCGCCCAGCATCAGCACCCACACACCTTCATCTGTAAAGGCATAGAGAGGAGCATCACCAAACTGACCTTCGCTGATTGGTCGTGTATTGGCTGCCATTGCACTAACGATGGAGGAGCCAACCTGAACACTATTCTTTGCAGGGAAGACAAGTGGGTTCTCAGCTTCACTTACTTTTATTACGTTTGGGTGCTGTGTGACATATTTCTGGCTCACGACATTACTTAAAACTGCATCGTATTCTTCCTTGGTTATCTCTATGAAGTCACCAGTATCTATCGGTGTATTGTCCCAATAATATGAAGATGAAATTACCGTTCCACTTTGATTTCCAAAACTACCACCTTCAAAACCTTCTGCTCTTGTTGTTCCACTAGATGAATCCTTTTTTAGGAGTTTGTGGCGGTATATTTGCATGAAAGCAGGAAGACCAGCATCATCGTGATAGAGGTACATGTAATCAGACAACTCTGATTTTTCCTCCTCTGTAGGTGCATCAACCCTTCCTCCAAATCCTTCATTTTCCAAAGAATTGGAAGATTGTCTATCAGCTGCGGTAGGAGTAGTACGATTCTTACTAATGTTGATATAGTAAGACATTCCAAATGTTTCGGAAGGTTTCAGATTTACTCTCTTTGAGTAATATTTGTTATACTTCGGTAAGTGGAAATAGATAGTCATTGCCGTGGCAAGCGTACTAGGATATGCCAAGATAGGGCAGATAGGATATTGTAGTTTGCCCTTATGGTATATATCTCGCTTGATGCTATTTTCGCTGATGCTTACCTTGAAGACTGCATCACAAATATAATCAGTGGTAGCGGTACTGCTTTCTGTAACATCTACATACTCATTTAAGCATAGTTGTGTATTTGAAACTTTTCTCTTGGAGAAAATATCTGTATCGAAAGCATTATATATGGTCTTCTTTACGTTTCCTATATGCAATCGGTTGTTGTATGTTATAGCACACTTTCCTCCAAAAGAGTCTCGCTTGAAGTCTGCCAAAGAAATACTTTCTTCTGTCTGTAAAACTCGTTTGAGTTGTATATCTGTACCTAGCTTTTCCTTGTTGATACTGGTACTAAGATAGAAGGATTTGTTTTCAAACGACTGGTAAACATCTTCCTCTGACAGATATTGGAAGGCATCACAATTAACTCCTGATGCCATCTTGCTGTTCCAAAGAAAACATTTGTATCGTGAAATACCTCTTGTTCTTTTCTCTGTATCAATAAAAGATTCAGGCTGGGACAGGTAAACATCTACACCAAGAATGAGGTCTTCCAAACCTTTGGGTATATCCATGCTAACGTTGATGGTGTGGGTGTGAAGGCTTGTGCTTGTTCCTACAGATTTCTTTTCCTGATACCAGATGAACTTATTGAATGATGTTTCAGGTGCAAGAATGAATGGATTAGATATATTGATGTGTGAGGTTCCATCATATAACTTGATAGCCAATACTCCAAAAACCGTATATTTGAAGTATTCCTTGCCTTTTTCGTTTAGTCGTTTGTTGATAAGTGCATCGAATGCGTTGAATATGATAGATGCGCCTTTGAGAGAAGTATCTACGTTATTATTAAAGTGTCTGTTCGTCTCAAAAGCATTATCCCAATCATCGCCAAGGTTGGTTGATACATCACATTTCTCAGACTTAACATTGGTGATTGTTGCACTATAGCTAAGTGAAGAAAGGTCGAAACTTGTGTAGTTGCTACCTTTCCAATATGCGTACATTGTTTTCTCGTCACCTATGAAACATAAGATATTGCCAACTGCTGTAACGGCATTGACGTGGAATCCGTTTAAGTCGATGGTGTTCTTGGTTCCGTCTCCACCTTTCTCCATCCAGTACCAAGTATCGTCTGATTTTCGGATGATGTAGTGAGAGTGAATCGCTTCATCGTGTGTTACCTTGTGCACCAGTTCGATGGTGTCTCCTGCATCCAGCGTGATGTTTGGCTCGGCTACTACTGGCTGGTGAATAGGGTGGAGTGCCCCATCCTCGTTGATGAGGTTGAGGCAGGTTGCCAACTCCCCATCCTGACAATCGTAGTCGGATGGAGAGTGGGTAAGTCCTTTGAGTATTACTTCTTGTCTTGTTGCCATGTGCTCGAATTTAAGTTTGGTCGCATGATTTCGTAATAAGGTTCGCCTTTGGCTGACTTGCGTGGGATGCAAGTAAGGCGAACCATTCTGTTGAGAGGAAGGTTGTACTCATCAAGGATGGCGGTGATGGAAGGGTAGTCACTTCTGAAGCCTACCTTCTTATACTTCTGATTGAATTGAAGCTGAGCGAAGGCGGTGTTGGCTTTGCGAAGTTCTTCCCAGTCCTCACGCATACAGAATCCGTATGTACCTCTGTCAGATAGTCTGAACACGAAGATGGAATTGTCTGTTCGCTCCTTCTGCATGATGTGGTCGTAGATGCCCTTGGAGAGCGTGACCGAGTTGGCTCTTCCGTCCAGCACCACAAAATCGTTGCGGTGTCTGAAACCATTAACTTTATCTATTAAATACTTGAATTTCATGTTGCAAATATAATATGAAAAGTGATAAAATGGATATTATCCGTTAATTTTGTCTTTCCGCTTGGGTCTACCCTTGCGGTTGCCATACTTGGTGATGATGGCAGATGCTCGCTCAGAGCGGTAACAGCCACATGATTTGGTTCGTCCGTCACGAAGAGCAGAACCTAGAACCGTACAACCCCTGCCGCAATCACATTTGCATATCCAGAACGCACCATGCTGGTGGTTCTCTTTATCAGATTTTCGGCAGACGAGTAATCTGCCGAAACGCTGTCCAGTAAGGTCTATCAACTTTCCCATACTACTTCTCTGCCAGTTTCTTTGCCTCTTCTACTGATACTGGCTTTCCGCTAAGAGGAATGCGGAAGTCGAACTTTGAACGGAAACCATAATAGCCTACGAAATCGAAGCTCTGTTTCATACGCTCGTCTGTGGTGATGTACTTCTTGTAAGCCTTCACCTCCTTCTCTGAGCGGTAGATGGTGGAGTTGACGAAGTAGGAACTGGTTCCCTTGTTAGCGATAACTGCAATAAAGAACTGCTTGCCAAGGAATTTTTCCTTGATACGCTGGATAATTGAGATTTTCTTTGTATTCATATATAAAATTTGATTAATTATTAAGAAGAATGCAGATAGGCTGCACTCTTAAAACTATTCGATTCCACAAGATACGATACCATCTTCTTTGTTGATTCCTCGGAAGTGTTCGCATCGCTGGCAAGCAAGGCTACCAACATATAGTATTTCGTTGGTGTACTTGCCGTATATGCCGAATGGGCAGGGAGTGGTGTACTCAAAGTGCCCACCGACAAACTCGTTGACGTTATATTTTGGATATTTCATTATTCGGCAGTATATAATTTAAGATTTTTGTAGTATTTTCTCATGAAGGGAAAAAAGTTTGTCTTAGTTTTGCCACATGATTTCGGCTCAGGACAGAATCCTCTGTATACACATTGAGGAACACAAGCTGATGCAAGCAAAGGTTCGATACGTGCCAATTCATCAATAACAAAGTACCACACCTCTCTTGTCTCATTTGATGCCTTGTTGCAGAGTCTCAGCTTGGAGATATTGATAATCTCCTGAGCGTTGATGGATAGCTGCAAGTTGACCAAATCATCCTGACGCATATCGTGACGTGATACCTTGGAGCCAGTAATATCTGGTCTAGATGTGGAAACGAATGGCTGAGCATGAACATGCCGAACAAAATGGTTGCTCACCCAGTATGGTATGCCATACATCTTAATATCGAACTCCAATTCTCTGAGCGGTGAATGCTCGCTGAGAATCATCTGTTTCTTGAACTCATCGCTAGGCTCATGTCCCAGCGGTTCCTTACCTTGTGTGAACCTAGCAGCATCCACAACTCGCTGCCAGTCCGTTACTCTTTTAATTTCTATTTTCATACGCTATAAATTCTTTAACTTGCCAATTATTCTAGCAAAGCGTGGTATATTTTTTGAGTATTCACTTAAACGATACTCTTTCGTCAGTAAGTTGTATATCCATTGCAGAACATCTGCATCTGAGTGAAACTCATTTATATCTTGTTCGTTTAATATTATTCGTTTTTCCATAAGCTATTCCTCCTTTCCGCTATCCACATCATTCTCTCCAAGAATATCTTTGATTTTCTTTTCGATGAACTCATCAGAAGCTAGTTCCTTAAGAAGTTCATCTATATCAGGTAACTTTGCATCAACTCCGTCTTCTTGGTTCTTGGATGAAACATATTCCTTTAGTGCTTTCGCCCAAGAACTATTAGCCATATCTTCCAATGAATCCTTTTGGCTTTCATAGGCTTTCTTCAACTCTCCGTTATCACGGAAAAATCTGAGCACTTCCGTCAAAGAGAGAATAAAGTTCTTGTCGAGCATCGGGTTGCTCTTTGCCTCTTCCAGTTTTAGCATCAGGAAGAGTAATGATGAATGTAATTTTGTTTTGTCCATAACTACTTACTTTTAAGTTCTTCAATTCTTTTATCACAATTCTTTATCATTCGTCTGAAGAAATCTTTTCTCTTCTTCATGACAAAGATTCGGTCGTACTTACCAACATAATAATCTCCTGACAAGAGGTCATTAATGTATATTCGTACGACTTCTTGCGACCAGTTATCTATAAAAAGAAAATAGGTATCACGATTAGGGTGTACCATAAGGTACTCGTAGAAGTGAAAATTATCATTTTTAATAAATGTCACTCCGCAACCTTTTGTTAACTGACTTATGTCTTT
>ERZ791731.167-NODE-167-length-43424-cov-4.23828_pt1 | contig 43424 bp, 45 predicted proteins | sample MGYA00509954_ERZ791731 | MGnify/ENA primary metagenome ERZ791731 (study PRJEB30046, sample SAMN00715134) | human gut metagenome | study: EMG produced TPA metagenomics assembly of the A metagenome-wide association study of gut microbiota in type 2...
TGGGAAAGAGTTCATGTTTACCTTCCATGAAATTACGGTAAGCGGGATAAGGCTTGTTCTCTTTCTGATTCACGGAACTGGCTTCACCAAATAGTTTCAGAGCTTTACCCAACACGCCCCAACGGAGCAAGTCGTACTTGCGTTGCCCCTCAAAAGCCAACTCAAGACCACGTTCCCAATAGAGAACCGTGCGGAATTTTCCTTCGGGAGTCGAGTCGTCAATAAAAGTCAGGTTATGCGTTTTTTTCCGTGCGCTCATCATCTCTTCATAATTCTCTTCTGTTATAGAGGTGGCTTCGGCACGCGTACGGACGCTATTCAGCAGTCTCCATGCTTTCTCACGGTCGGTTCCTGTCTCATTGTACGCTTCGGCGGCCATCAATACGACATCGGCATAGCGTAAAGGACAATAATTCACATCGGCATAATTGATATTCTTGTTCCATGAGTCTTTCGGCATCCATTCCCTGCGCCATTTTCCGACATACCAGCTTCCGGCACTTCTTTCTTCCTTTACATGCTCTTTTTTAGTAGCGTTCCAAGTGTAGCGATAAGTACAAACCGCCACGTCACGACGCTTATCCTTCTCTTCGAAGAAGCTGCGCCATTCGGGAACTACAATAAAGAAACCATTGGCACGTCCCATGTAATTATGAGCCTCAGACGGAGAGATTCCGGTAGGTTCCGCTACCTGCGGGCCGTTATAAATCCCCCAAGCTCCACCGTTGCGGCGTCCCTGCGAATGATAGAAAGCAATTTCCCAAAGACTTTCTTTTGTATTCAACACGCCTTGCGAGAAACTTTTGAAAAGCGCTTCATAGCCGCCGTCATAAAAGTCATGGTATCCTTTATCCTCAAAGGCTTCCCATTCTTTTATCACTGCATCGAAGTATTCTTTGCGCTTGCTGTCGTCCGGACGTTCCAACTGCCCGTTGGCATGAAGGCTGTATCCGGCGCGTTGCAGATATACACGCATCAGCAATGCGCGGGCTGCTCCCTGCGTCACCCGTTCGGGAGTGGAAGAAGCTGTCGCCCAGTCGAGGTTATTCTTAGCGAAAGTCAGGTCGGTTATTATTTCATCGTAAATCGTCTCGCGGTCTACCCGTTCGCCGAAGGCGGATTCATAAGATGAAGAATAAGAGGTTTTGAAAGGGACATCCCCCCAACCTTTCACCAGGTCGAACGCAAGAAAGGCACGCAGGAAACGCGCTTCGGCTTCCAATGCTTTCAAACGGGTGTTTTCACTGTATCCCGTCATGCCGCTGATACCGTCAATAGTCAGGTTGGCACGGTCGATTCCCTCATATTTCAGTTTCCACAGACTTTCAATCCATGTATTCGTGGAGTTGAGCTGATAGTGCGCAATGTCGTGAACCTGATTGTCGGATTGTGTACGGGCGGTATAGTAGGTATCATCCGATGCAGGAGCAGCCATTTCATACCAACCGTAATGATTGAAATCCGACAAGGAACTGTATATCCCCATGACAGCCATTTCCGCTTTTTCTTCCGAATCGAAGTAGCGGTCGCGGTCATATTTTGAATTGGGTTCTTCCGTCAGCAAGTCCTCGCAAGAGGTAAGTCCTGTAAGCAACAAAGCGAATGTTATATATAATAGGTGTATCTTTTTCATGATGCTATATATTTAATGAATTAGAAAGCTACGTTAAGACCGAAAATAAAAGAACGGCTAAGCGGATATGCCCCGAAATCGACACCCGGTGTCAGACCGCTTTTCATGGTGGATACTTCCGGGTCGAATCCGGTATATTTTGTCCATGTCAGCAGATTGTTGCCCGTAGCATACAGACGCAGGTTCTTCAATCCGACTCTCGCAATCAGATGTTTCGGGAATGTATATCCCAAGGTCACATTGCTTAGTTTCAGATAGGAAGCGTCCTCTACCGCCCAAGAGTGGATATAATTGTCACCTTGCTGTGCATCATGGTAGGCGGCCACCGTTTTACCGGCATTCAAGGCTGCCAGTTCCGCGGGGTCGGTCACAGTCTGTCCGGCGGAGTTGATTGTCATCCAACGGTTGGAGCTGTTCATCACGTCCAATGCATTATAGTTCTGGCTGCCTATTTTACTGGTGGTCAGTTTGGTAGCGTTCAGCACTTCGTTGCCATAGCTGAAAGTAAGGAATATGCTCAAATCAAAACCTTTGTAGGTGAAAGAGTTGTTCAGACCGCCATAGAATTTCGGTTGGGAGTTGCCGATGACCGTTTTATCATTCTCGTCGATGATATCATCGTCACCGGTCAGATTCTTGAACTTCCACATTCCCGGACGAATCCTGCCTTTATCACCATGATAAGGCACACCGTCTTTCAGCGTGTAAGTTTGGGTGGAAGCGTCATAGTTGAAATCATCCACCTGATACAAACCGTCGGTGATGTAACCGTAGAATTGTCCCAACGGTTCTCCGACAGCAATACGGTGCGTGTTCTGATTAAAGCCGAACTTGGCTTCATAGAGTTGTACCGCTTCACCGGTCAGCGCCCTCACGGAATTTTTGTTGTGCGACAATGTCAGCGTAGTATTCCAACTGAATTTCTTTGTGGAGAAATTCACTGTATTCACAGTCAGTTCCACACCCACGTTCTTCGTTTCACCCGCGTTTATCAACATGGTCTGATAGCCCGAAGAATAAGGTAATTGGGCATTCAGCAGCAGATTACTGCTTCTGTTAATATAGAATTCGGGCGAAACGGTGATACGTTGGTTCAGGAAACCCAAGTCCACTCCCATATTAAATGTCTTGTTCGCCTCCCATTTCAGGTCGGGATTCGGAATCTGTTTGGAAGCGTAACCGGAAGTGAGATTATCCCCCGTGGCGGTGACAATAGAAGACATCAGGGCAAGACTGTTATAACTACCTATACGGTTGTTACCGGCCAAACCGTATCCGATACGGAATTTCAGGTCGGAAAAGAGGTTCAGGCTCTTTATGAAATCTTCTTCGCTCACACGCCAGGCTGCCGATACGGCGGGGAAGTACCCCCATTTGTTGTTCTTGCCGAATTTGGAAGAGCCGTCCGCGCGGAATGTGGCGGAGAACAGATATTTGTCGGTGAAGTCGTAGTTGAGACGGGCGAAGAAAGAAAGCAGGTTGTCGTCATAATTTTCATCGGACGAAGCAACGGACGGAGTACCAAGGCTCATATCTCCCAAAATAAATTCGTCAGTAGGCAATCCGCTGACACCGGATTCAAGCACACGTGTCCAACGTTTCACAAATTCCTGTCCCAGTTGCACGACCACCTTATGCTTCTTCTGAAAACGTTTGTCGTAAGTCAGTACGTTAGAGGTCTGGAAACTTCCGGTTTCCGTATTTCTGATAGAGCCGTAGATACCGTTGCGCCTTCCCATTATAGACTGGTCGCCGTAGAAAAGCTCCCGGCGGTAAAGTTGATAACGCATACCCGTATTATTACGGAAGGTCAGTCCTTTTATAATCTTGAAAGTCAGTCCGCCGTTGGCTTGCAACGTGCGTGTTTCCTTATTGTCTTTTTCTTCGGCAGCGGCTATCAACGGATTCTGCATCACGTTGCCTTCCGAATCACTCAATACAGGGTCTTCACCCGCCAACAACTCGGCGTCACTTCCACGGATACCGATTGTAGGGCGGTATTGCAGTATCTGCACTATCTTGTTGAACTTCGCGTCCACATTGCTACCGCCTTCGTTCGTACCGTTTCCGGCAACACCCGCGCCATACACTTTCAGATAATCGAAGTTGATACGTCCTGTGACGGAAAGGCGCTTGTTCACTTCGCTCTTTACACTAAGCGAGATATTATGTTTGTCGCTTCCGCTATATACCATAGCTCCTTCGTCCTTGAAGTAGCCGTAAGACATATTATAATTGAGTTTGTCATTGCCACCATTCACGCCTACGCGGTAGTTCTGCGTGACGGTAGTACGTCCCATAGTGCGGTCGAGCCAGTCGATACCTTCACGGTTGCCGTAATTCTCATGTAAATCGACAAAGCCGCCGTAACGGTTCTGCCATGCCCGCATACTCTCTCCGGGGTCTGTGGCGTCGCCTAATGTCCTTTCATAATCCGCCAGTACAAATTCTTCCACACTTAGCACATTCAGGCGTTTGGCAAGTGTACGTACACCTACATAAGAGTCGAAAGTCAAAGTTGCCTTTCCTTCGCTTTTCGCGCCACTTTTGGTAGTGATTACCACTACCCCGTTCGCTCCACGAGCACCGTAGATAGCGGTAGCCGAAGCGTCTTTCAACACATCAATGCTTTCAATATCGGCAGGGTCGAGACTGGACATCCCGTCTTCCGTCGGGAATCCGTCGATAATATACAGCGGTTCGTTACTCTGCGTTATGGATATACCGCCACGCACACGCACTGACATGGCAGCACCGGGCTGTCCGTCCGTCTGTATAATCTGCACACCCGCCATACGTCCCGCAAGGGCTTGGGTGACGTCGGACGAAGGAACTTTGAGCAAATCATCACTTCTGACGGAAGCGACAGAACCAGTCAGGTCTTTACGCTTCACCGTGGCATAGCCGATAGCCACCACTTCGTCCAGCAGTACGGATGCCGCTTTCATAGTCACGTCAATCTGCTTCCTTCCTTTCACAGGAACTTCCATATTTTCCAGACCGATAAAGGAAAAGACCAGTACATCTTTGGACGGGTCGCTGACGGTAATGGTGTATTTACCGTTAATGTCGGTGATAGTACCTGTGTTCGTTTTGCCTTTCACAGTTACATTTCCCCCAATCACTTCCAGTCCTTCGTTGTCCACCACCTTTCCGGTGACGGTCAGACTTTGGGCGTGAATGCCGGATATACCGACAAACAGAAATAAAATACTAATAATCTTACTTTTCATGATATTCTATTCGTTATTTATATTCACTTATATTTCAATTGTTTTGTTACCGGCTGATTGCACGGGTAGACACCGGTGTCCGGTCGGTCATTTCCGTCACTTGCCAAGTCCCGTCCATCGCGTCATAAAGCAATGAAGAGCCGGCGGATTGACGGGGATAAGACGCACCGTTCAATACGGGATTATCCGTTCCATAACTGAATACGACCGGTTCCGTGCGATGGGTCACCGTAAGTTTCGGAGTTCTGGAAGCATCGAGAACAGCCTCAACCGTCCAGTCTCCCACACTGAATGTATCACCGTCACGGCGGACGACAGGGACGGATTCTTGCGTATCACCCACCTGAATGACGGCCAGAAAACGGGTGGCGGAACTGCCGTCCACCCGCGCAGTCAGATGCCACTGGTCGGGATATTCCGCTCCGGTGACAGCGGGCGGTACTACGAACTTATCCGTCTGTGACAGGGCAAAGACGTGTCCTGCGAACAGTCGGGTCACAGCGACAAAACCTTTGGTGTTATTATTCGTAGCCAACATGTTTTTCGTTGCGTCGATTCCGAACTTCGCGGGACTATGCAACAGCCATTCCCAACGGACAGCTTCCGAAGCTTCCAACTCGTCATATATCAGCACCGTAGCAGGATGAAGCATCAGTATGTGCCGGCGATATTTAGTCAACGGTGTAGCACCGAAACCATTTTCGGACGTTTGTGTGATGCCGGCCTGTTTGAAGTAATCTATCCACATCGGGTCATTACTGATACCCTTGTAAGCATGCGAAGCATCGCCCAGACAGTAACTGATATGTTGTCCGCCCATGGCACGCATCACGCTGCCATAGCCTTCGGTGGAATAAGGCTGCCCTATGCCGTTCACCAACAACGTATTGTGCGCACGGGTATGGCGATAAGACATCAGGTTATGCGCGTCACTGAAATTCTGGTAATAGCCCGTGCTACGATAGACATCAACACCTTTATATAATAAGTTAAAAGCATTCTGACTGGCGGTAGTGTGGCTGCCCGAACCGAATGTACTGGAACGGAACGAGAGCGCAAGGTCTTTTTCCATATCATCCGGACAGCTGTGCATGGCTACTTCGCCCGCGTCTTTATACCACACCATTTTAGCCGCATCCGAAGGGAAAGACGTATCGTAATTCTGGTCGGTGCACATACGGTAAAGGCGTAATTCATAGTCCTTACGCACTAACTCACCACATTCTCCGGCATACCAACCGGCATAAGAATCCCCCGTTTCGCACGCCAGAAAATCGGCAAAAGCGGCAATCAGGCGATTGGGCTCGGTTCCTTTTTCGCTGTTGTCACCAAAGCCGTTGGTTTTCGAGTTCGGCGGACAGGTATAGACCATTGAACGTCCCGCATTCCGATACCACGGATGCTGCAAAAAGTCCTGACGGGCAATATAGGAGAATAAAGCCGGCATATATGCCAAAGTCAAGATATTGGCACTAAAGTATCCCGTACCGTTATGCCAGATGCCGTCACGATTGAAACCCGAAGCAGGTGCGCGGGCTGTCCACAGTTCATAATAATATTCCATCATCGGCAGTACTTCGGAAGAACAGGTTGGTTTGTCATAGAGCGACAAAGCCACTTGGAAGAGGATTCGCATATTCTGCTGCCAAAAATGATTGTCAAAGAGATGGTTTTCCTGATAACCACAATTTACCTTATAATAATAGCGGGCTACACGCATCATCTGTTCTTCGGCAGCGGTGCGGTCGGAAGCAGACAGGTTGTCATAAAGCAAGTCATAAGCTGCGACGAGACACCATGCGATGTTAGTAGCGGTAAAGTTGGACGCAAAAAGCTGTTTGTCAGTAGGTGGAGCAGTGACCAAGGCTTCGAGAAGCTGACGCAACTTTTCCGCATAAATTTCTTTTTGAGTCAGGTGATAAGCCTGATAGAGATAGGTGGCGTGTTGCCGGAGTTCTTCGGCACGGCTGTATATATCAGCCATTGTCGTATAGTCGGTGTTCAAAGCCTGAGAAGCACGGCTTTGCAGTTCTTTGTATTCCTGATGTGAAGTTACACGGCTGCGGGCTTCTTCGATACGGTCGTCAAGGAAACAGTAAAGACGGGGATGCAGGCGGGGAGCGTTTTCCAAGAATGCATTAAAAGCAGGTGTTACAAATTCCGGCGCATCGTTTTTCACTTCAAATTGATAAGTTGTACTCCATTCACCGGGCATATTTCCATTGACATTCGTAGAACGGAAGCGCCAGAACCATGTGCCGGTAGCCAATCGGCGATGGAGATTATACATACACCATTCTTGCGGTTCTGTAACCACAGTTTCGGGGCTGCTGAAATCTTCGGTGCGTGAGAGGGAGAATTGCAGTCTTTCGCCTGTTTTCATTGCTTGGGGAACAATAAGAGGAGCAGGATTCAGATATAGTTCATTATCTGCTTTAGGATAGGGTTGTGTCCGTATCTTATCCTGATAAGCGTCGGGAACTCCGGCGGGCGTTTCGGGCTGCGTTACGTCCGGTTCGGGCAGCGGGTCGGATGAACAGCCGATGAACAACTGTACAACGAACAAAAGGTAAACCGATAGGCGAAATTTGGTGTGCATATTATCTTCGTTTCTAGGTATAAGATTAGGGGGCTATTTTCAAAAGTTTCAATGAAGAAGAGAGTAAGAAAGTGGAATGGGGGTATCCCACTTTCTTAAATCTCCTATCGAATAAGGTCGAGTGTTCAAAGATTATTTGAAGATGGTAATCATCGGGCGGCAAAGAGCTTGCTGATTGACTTTACCTTTTACATCAATACCAGCTTCTTGCGCATTGGTTACTGCGCCATCAACAACATTGATACGTACACCCGAAATATTGCCTTGATTATTAATTGTACTAGAAGCATAGTTTACTGTAGCAATTACATCTCTATCAAACATTTTACCATTAACAAAGCCAAACTCACTCATACTCCTGAAATCGTCACTACCAGTAGCAGGAATATCTTTCATTGTAAACAATGTATTCATAAATGCACTCAATTGTACCAACGTAGGGATATACCATGCAGTAAGATTTTCACTGTTCAAAGTATGTTCTCCCACCCACTTCTCATAAGTTGTTTTAAACGTAACATCTCCAATGCCAGTAAACAAAGCATCCGTAGTCTGGGTTCCATTAGTTAGCGCTTTCTCAGTTTCAATTAAGGTTGTCAATAATTCGGTATTAAGAGACTGGCGACCAGTCGCCACATTCTCAATCGCTACCGCATATCCGGCAATTTCTTTCCCTTGAAGTTCCGGAGGATAATTAGCCGGAACATCACTACCGATAGCTTCCATTGCGAAAACGATACCGACAGCATCTGCCGCGTCACGTACCACTTTACCTTCCGCATTGATATAACTGCCAACTTTCATTTCCAAAGCCTCGTAATCAGGGTCTACTTCTACATCAACCTCAAAGTTACCATCACCAATCTCAAACTTCGCCATAATCTGCATATTAACATCCAAAGGCAATGCGTCAGCACGTATTGTTATCGTTCTTTCATATCCGCCAGTCAATGCCATACTAACCTCTCCCCCGAATTTCGTCACATCCGCAGGAGCAAAGAAGAAATTAGAGAACCAAGCCCCATCTGCCGGATTGAAACTAGCATTCGTATAAGTCACAGGAGCAGTGGCAGTACATTTTCCTTCCAAAATATCATATCCGCTCAAAGCATTGTATTTCACTTCCAGATTGGTAGCACCTGCTGCCTGTGCCGGATTCTTCGGCTGTACGCTAATATTAGCAAACGGGCGTTTCAATGTCACACTGGCATTGCCGATAGTTTCCAACTTTCCGCAGAAAGCGTCACAAGCTGCCATCAACGCGGCATCAGTCATATCGAATGACGCTTTGTTATATCCTACAGCTCTCAAATCAGAAGTATCATATACTTTATTGGCAACATCCGCTGTCGGCACATATTCAGCCCAGAATAGTGCTTTTGCCGCATCTTTCTGTTCATCTACTGAAATAGTGAAAGACACCTTTCCGTCCGCAACCGGCTTAATATCCTGCGCGCCTACCGTATTGCCATCCGCATCCAGTAATTGCATGATACACTGCATAGTATAGCCATCAGGCACAGTGACACCCGCACGGCTAAGGGGATTATTTACAGGAGCCTGTACAGAGATAGTAACAGGCGCTTTAACTCCATTTCCATTGTCCGAAACAATTTCTTCCTGTCCGCAGGATGCAAAAAGCACCGCACACAAAGTCATCAGCGAATAAAATAAGTTCTTTTTCATGATTGTAATTTTTATGGTTAAGCAATTCTTTATGTAATTCATTCTGTTTTATAATTCTCCAAGGTCTACTTCCAAGTCACCATCGTAACCGGGGTCGATACCTATTCCGCCATTCACGTCGGAAGTCAGGAAGTTGCCGCGTACAGTCGTATTCTTGTCTCTTTCACAAGGAATACGCAATACGGTACGTGCCAGTACTTCATTCTTCTCGTTCAGTATCTCCAGTTCCACAGGGATGGAAGCGGTTTCTCCGGCACTGACCAGTACATAGTCAAATCCCAGTTTCAGTTCTTCCGTACCATCCGCGGGACGTTCAAAATCCACTTTGTATTCCATATACATCAGCGAGTTCTTGGGCACGTCATCCATCAGATTATAACCCGTAGGCAGATAATCGCTGTACTTCACACGGGCGGTAAAGCTCTCGCCTTTCAGTCCTCCTGTGGCGAGCTTGTTAAGAAACGCCTTCACATCCTTGGCTATCAGTTCATAACGTGCTACAGGACGGTATAATGCAACATCAAGTCCGGTTTCAGCTCCCCACTGGTTGCGGTAAGAAGTAAGGTCTGCCGATGTGGAAGCGGCAAATACATCTTTGTAGCGGCTGGTTCCCATATTTTTTCCCGCAGGAAGAATAAAAGCCAGATTCTCCGCGTCATACACAAGTCCCTGTTCAGGTGTTTCCGAGTTCACGTAGTCAGCCCATACCAGAATGCGGTAATTGCGGGCATGCAACTTCATGCTGACGGGCAAAGTGGAACGGTTGAAATCTTCCTCATACACCGTCTGCCGGGCAACTACTTGTCTATCCAAGTAAGCCTCAACGATAAAACGTCGCAGATATTTAGTTTCCGCCGCACGGCTGACCGTCACCGGCGCACGTTCCGCCAAACTAAGGTTCATTGTCAGATTGAGATTCAGCGTCACTGCTGTCGGGTCTACTCCCCATTCGCCGTCAGGGGTCATTTCCGGTTCTTCATGCAGGCTGCATCCATTCGCCAGAAGAACGGTGAACAACAGGAAAGCGCAATGTGCCAGTATATATAAACTTTTTCTCATATTGTTATCATATTATTTATATGTATGTTCCTGTCAAGGTCAGAAGCGGTATACCAGTGACGCTCCCACACGGGTTACTCCCCAGTAATGACGGACACGGGTATCCAACAGCGCGCCATTGTCTACATTATAATAGGTGTTATACTTCATATTGGCATATCCCAGTCCCAAAGTAAATTCCGCTCCCCAATGTTCAGACAAGGGCAGTTTGTAACCGTAACTTAGTCCCGCTCCCAACAAGGGTCGGTCTACGTCCTGATAACGGTTATCGTTCCACTTCACATTAAACCATGCCACGTGAGCGTGCAGTCCGACGAAATGTCCCCGCCCCGCTTCGTTTCCCATCCACCAACGGGCTTCCGGTTGCAACGCTACGGTACGTACACCGTGCTCACTCCCCAAGTCCCATAAACTGCAAGTCAAAGGTAGCTCCACAGTTATCTTCTTGCTCACCTGCATTTCTACCGCAAGGTTCAACAAAGCACAGGCATCATACAGCACATTGGTCTTCAGTGCCAGATAGCGTCCGCCTTCCAGACCGACCGTCTTCTTCCGTTTATCGGCTTTGCCGGAAACGTCCTGCTTCCCCTCCCCTTTGTTTGAAGGTACACCGATTACCGTTACCGGTTTCTTCCCGTCAGGTTTGTAGACCGTAGTCTCTTCCGGCGCGGCGGAAGTCTGCACACGGGGTTTCGCCGGAGTCTGTGCAGACAAGACAGCTACGCCCGATAAGGCAGCCAACAGGCATATAGTTCTCATTTTAAAGTTCGAATGTCTCATAGTTCCGTATCTTTCATGTTTCTATCAGATTTCCAGTTCGGGCAATTCGTCCCTCATAACCGTCTCGTATCCGTCTTCGCTGACGATGGTAGCTTCTCCTTTGTATGTGATATTCACATTCTCCTTAGTGCTGCGGATAATGAAAGAAGGAGCACCGTTCGGCTTCAGGTTCACGCTGATAAGCCATCCGCCCACCTTGATACGTCCGTCGGATAATATCTCGGGGTCTTTGGCGGGATATTTCAGCGCGTGCGTATTGATGATAGTGGCAAAGCGATATACTTGCGACTTTTCCGACGTGGCGGTGAAATGCCAATGATTCGGATATTTCTTGAAATTGCCTTTATCATCGGCACGCAGCCAGTTCTCTGCCGGATAAAAGAAACGACTGGTGGTATCCGTCTGCAATGCTCCGCTTGAGAAAAGATAAGCGTCTGACGCTCCCCCGCGGTTGGTGGCCTGAATATGTACAAATCGGTTGTCCGACTTGTTGACAGTCATCGGATTGGCTGTAGTGTGCAAGAGATAATTCCAGTTGACAGGTTCGTCCGCCACCAGTTCATCATAGATAAATATCAGTCCCGTCTTTCCCAAGTTCACGATGTGGCGGCGGGAAGTCTTTACGTGATTTTCGTCCCAACCGTTCTCGGGGGTATAGTGCACTTCGGACTGCTCGCCACGTGTCAGCCAAAGCGGTGAGATAACTTTTCCGTACGCATTGGAAGCGTCACCCAACACATAGCCGATTTTCTCACTGACGTAATAACGGGGAATCCATCCGTATCCTTCCGTTCCGATGCGTTGTCCCATGCCGTTCACCAAAATAGTGTTATGAGCACGTGTGGCACGGTGGCACAGCATACTGTGCACGTCGGTAAATTCGATATGGTGTCCGCTGCTATAAAACAACGGTTGTCCTCCGTAGAATGTGTTGAACGCGTTCTGATTGGCAAGTGCGTGAGAAGTAGAGCCGTAAGGACTGGAACGGAAACTCCACATGGCGTTGCCGCCTACCCTGTCCCAGTTAGTCTGGAAAGAAGCCAGTCCCGTTTCGGGAAGCACATAGCCGGCAGGAAGCGATGTCAGCCCCTCGCCTTCCGGCAGAGGTTTCTCACATTGCAGGCGGAACCATGCAAGGTCACCGGGCTTGCTCAACAAGGCCTTCTTCATATATTCCGGTTCCACTTTCAGGGTACGGCGCACGAAGTCGGAGGCATACGTGTTTCCGGTGAGACGTGCCAGTGCATCCAAATATCCGATACGGATACTGTTGGGGCGTCCCACATTCTGATGCGAACTTCCGTTTCCGCCGGATTTGGAGAAAGGTGGTTGCTGAAAGATAGTGTACATGATATTTCCCTGATACCAAGGGTCGGAGAAGAAATCATATCCGGTCAGCTTGCTATAATAATAAGGTACTTCTATCAATGTGCGGGTGTTGACAGTGAAGTAGGAATCACCGTTATGCCAGCCGCCGTCTTTGTTCAGTCCGGGGAAACGCGCCAACCAGACGTTATAACAATAGTCCACCCATGTATCCGCTTCGGGCAAATCACCGTAAACGCTGAATGCCGCCATGGTGAGGATACGGAGTGTCATCTGCCACACGTGGTTGTCGGCGATGTGGTTTTCCAACCGGTTATTGAAGTTCTTGTACATATCGTCCCCTTTCTCCTTGATGGCTTCAAGCAGTTGCTTCCGTTGCGGGGCAGTCAGTTGGTCGTAGAAAGAGTCGTACGCCATGGAGCAGAGTGACAACAGAGTGGAAGCGTTGAAGTCCCCCTTCACATTCTGGTGCTTATCCCAGTCTGCCATGATGAATACGCGCTTGATAGCTTCATCCTTATATTTGGTATCCTGCGTCAGTAACCATGCCCGTATCAACGCCTCGGTGTTTCCTTCTTCCGCATCAATGATACGGCGGCTTTCACGGGTGAGGTACGAATTGATTTGCATTTCATTTTTCAGGTTCTTCACTTGAGAGGTATTGATGTCGTCTACCGATTTCATCGGTGTCTGAAGCACCTTGTCGGCACGTTCCAGATACCATTGTCTCTCCGCCTTTTCCTTATTGCGGTTCATGAAGTCTTTCCAGTCGTCCTTCATCATCCATACACGCGGATGAGAGGCAGGCAGCTTTGACAAGACTGTTTTCAGCGAGGGTGGACAGAATTTCCCCTCTTTTTCTTCTACGGTGACTTGCTGCACGCTTCCCCACGTTACCTGTCCGTCCTCTACATAGCCGAACTGCCAGTACCAGACACCTGCTGCAAGCGGTTTCTCCGGATTATAAAACGGCCAGCGGGTCTTCACTTCCGTGACGCCTGATTTCAATCCGGCATCCTGTGAGTAACGCAACCGATAGGTTACTTTCGTTTTATCTACCTTCTTTACTTTGTGTTCGAATCCGTCCAACGGACTGTCCTGCGAGTTCATGTCCGAACGGAGCGGCCACTGGAAAGAAACGGCACGGTCATTTACCACAGCCTTATCCAGCGGATAAGGGGTGGCACGCATCTCGTGCATCAATGTTGTCTCCGTCAACTTGATGACCGCCTGTTTTTGCGCGTATGTCATTTGTGCTGCCGCAGATAAGATTACGAATGAAATCAATACTACTTTTTTCATGATATCAAATGATTGGTTTTTCTGTAGGCAAATGTAGGTAAACCCTCCGAAACGGGACTTTCAATTCATTTCTTCCTTATCTGATAGTGTCTAATACGACTTTGTTTTCGTTCATTTCAACTTAAAAATCGTCCAAAACAGGGGTTATAGACAGCTACAGAGGGAATAAAGGTATAAAAAGAAGATAAACCTGACATTAAATGTGTGTATACGAAAACGTAATAACTACGCCCTATAAAATAACTTCCGGTAGTGCATAACTTAATTCGTCCGCCTATAGTTGAGCTTTCGTCCGCCTATAGGCAAACGAAAAGATGCCTATAGCGATTCGCAAGTTTGCCTATAGGCAGACGAATAAAATTATGCATGGCGAAAGACTAATTCCTTATGGCCGGAAAACTAAATCTTGCATAAGCCCGATAGATTTATTTAACGTCAGTTCAATATAAATTTGAGTAACTGACGTTATTTAGTATGCTGTTTTACATATTCCGAGGGCAAGCAGCCTACGTACTTCTTGAAACTGGTAGAGAAATAGGAAGAAGAGCCGAAACCGACCATGCTGCTAATCTCTGAAATGGAATAACGCCCTTCAAGCAGCAGCTTGCAAGCCTTATTGAAACGGATACGCCGGATAAAGTTTGCGGGCGGTTCACCGGATACGGAATTCATCTTGAGATAAAGCGACGAACGGCTCATGCAAAGTTTGCCCGCCAGTTCGTCAGACGTGAAGCCCTCGTTACCGATATTCTCTTCCACCACCTGAATAGCTTTGCTCATAAACTCCTCATCCAAATTATTGGAAGTCATCTTGGCGGTATCAATATCAATCGTGTTCGAATAATAATGTTTCAAGCGTTGGCGCGCTTTCAACAGGTTGGCTATCTTCCCTTTCAGCAATTGAATGGAGAATGGCTTTGCCATGTAATCGTCCGCTCCCGCCTGAATACCCTCTGTCTGCGCATCAACACTTCCTTTGGCGGACAGCAGAAGTACCGGAATATGGCAGGTTTGCAGATTTCTCTTGATAAGCTGACAAAGTTTGATTCCGTCTATTCCCGGCATCATCACGTCGGAAAGGACAATATCTACCCGATGTTCCTTCATGATGGCCAATGCTTCTTCCCCGTTTCCGGCCGTAAGCGTCACATACGTCTGCCGGAAATTGTCTTTCAGATAATCCACCATTTCCTTATTGTCATCCACCAGCAAGATAGTAGGACGTTCTTCTTCACCGGCAGTCTCCGGTTGTCCGCCGTCCGGAGACGTTTCTTCGGATACCGCAGCCGGAGTTTCACCGGAGAAATATTCATCAGGCAACGGTAGCTCCCGCGAAGAAACGGTTGCTACGGCTTCCTGTTCCGGCAATTCCCGTTCTTTTTCCGCGAAGGTATTTATATCGGCAGGCAAAGTGACTTTAAATTCCGTGTATCGGTTGGGCTCACTTGCCACGGTGATAGTTCCGTGATGTTTCTCTACGAGCATTTTCACCAATGACAGTCCGATGCCTGTTCCTTTCCGCTGCCCGTCCACCTGATAGAAACGTTCGAAAATACGGTCAAGCTGTTCCGCGGATATACCGATGCCGCTATCCCTCACCGTGAAACTGTACGTATCCCCCTCCGCGTGTAGAGAGAGCGAGATATTTCCACCGTCCGGCGTAAACTTAAAGGCGTTTGACAGGAGATTCATCAGGATAGTCTCCAGATATGCCTTGTCTGCCGGAAGCAGCCGCCCTTTCAGGTCGGACTCCATGCTGACACTGATAGCACGCTTCTGCGCGTTTTCATTAAACAGGGCAAGAACGTCCTGCAACAATCCTTCCACATTCACCGGCATCACATGAACCGGCAGCGCTCCCGCTTCGGCTTTGCGGAAATCAAGCAATTGATTGACTATGTGCAACAGCTTCCGCCCATTCTTATATACATAATCCAATTTCTGCCGCACAGGAGTGTCTATCGCACTTTTCTGCCCGAGTAGTTCCTCCAGCGGAGCCAGTATCAGGCTCAACGGAGTGCGCAATTCATGGGACATATTCATATAAAAACGCACTTTCTCTTGGCTGACTTCTTCTATCTTGCTCCGTTCTATCTGCTCGATTCTCACCTGCATCTTCATCTTGGCACGGGCTATGAAGAAGTAGATGATGAAAAAGAGAAGCCCCAGGAAGAAACAGGCAAAGAGGGTCTTTGCCCACCAAGTCTGATACCACATCGGGATGATGTGCACGAAAAATTCGGTGGTCGCTTCACTCCACTTGCCGTTGTTGTTGCATGCCTTCACTTTAAAGACATATTCGCCCGGCGGAAGATTGGAGTAACTCGCCCGTGCGAATGAAACATGACGGGAATAGTTCCATTCCGTTTCAAATCCTTCCAACTTGTAAACAAACTGGTTCCGTTTGCCCGCCAAATAGTTGATAACAGCAAACCGGATATTGAACAACTTCTGGTCGGAAGGGAACGACATGCCGAGCATACGCCCCTGCGCGTCCTGATAATAGCGTACCCGATCGCTTTTCATATCCGTAATCACTTGATTAAAGACTACGGCTCCTGTGACAACGGCGTCCGGAGAATACGGGTTATCTCCCAGTTCGTAGGGTTTGAAGTAGGCGACACCGCCTAAAGAGCCCAGGAAGAAAGTACCGTCCTTCGCCTTGCAAGCTCCGAAATAATTGAACTGGTCGTGCGGCAGTCCGTCCTGCTTCGTATAATTGAGGAAAGTGCCGTCTTCCCTGTTGAAACAGGACAAACCCTTGTTCGTTGTGAGCCACAAACGCCCCCGTTCATCTTCCAGTATGCTATAAATAAAGTCGTTCGGCAGACCGTCTTTCATTGTATATTGCTCCCATACGGTCGGTGCGCCCTCTTTATAGCAGTACAGCCCTGTGGAAGAGCCTACCCAGATGTCGTGACGGCTGTCTTCCAACACACAGAAGGCTTGTATCAATCCATGCAGATAGGCGGAAGAGGAAAGATGCAGTTCTTCCAGTTTCCCACCGGCATACAGGAACAGGCTTTCTTCCGTTCCTATCCAGATTCGGCCTTTCGAGTCGCGGAACAAAGTATATATCAGTACATTCTCCAGTTTGTTATGCTTCTTGGCCAACGGATGCGGCGAGAGTTCTCCTGTCTGTTTATCAAAGAGGAAAAGCCCGTTCATCCCTCCTACCCAAAGCGTTCCGGCCGATTTTGTTCTGTCCAACTCTGTTCCATCCAAATCTGTTCCGTCCAATATGGAATAGCAACTGTTGTTCAGGGAAACCGAATGGGGGAAGTCGTATGTCTCTATCCTGCCGCTCTTGCGGTTCAGCCGGCTCAGTCCTCCGCCATGAGTGCCCACATAGACGCTGCCGTCCTTATCCGTCCATATACATTTTATATTATCAGACTTCAGGGAATTGGCGGAAGTACCCGCACGGAAGAATGAGAAGTTTCCGGTTTTCCGGTTGTAGTAATTCAGCCCGCCGTCGTTGGTGCCAATCCACAGATTCCCGCTGTCCGGTTCTTCGGATATACAGCTCACGGTGTTGTCACTCAGAGAGTTCCGCCATGCAGAATGTTGCAGACGTCCGAAAGCAGGAGCCAAAGGATGATAATAATTCAGTCCGCCGTAGAACGTACCGATCCACATACCGCCCTGGTTATCTTTCAAAATAGAACGGATGGAATTGTGTCCTAACGAGGTAGGGTCTTCGGAAGAGAAGCGGCAGAGTTGGAAATTCTCCGTCTCCGGTTCAAGAATAAGCAACCCTTCCATCGTGCCTATCCATATTCTTCCCTTATCGTCCTGACACAATGTCCTGACTGAGTTTGTCAGGAAGCAGGCGGGCGTATTCTGCTTGTTATAGTGCTTTTTTATCTGAAAATTGTTATCAATGCAATACACTCCGTTGGTCAATGACGCGAGCCAGCAGTTACCGGTTCTGTCATCATAGAGCATGCCGGAAATCACTTCCCCTTTCAGTTGAAGAAGAAGCCGTGTCACGTTTTCATTGCGTTCATAGTAGAAATAGACGCCTTCCGACGTTCCCAGCAGAAAGCCGTCATTCATCCGGCAGACGGAATAGATTGTTTTTCCGGCAAGCTCCGGTTGTACCTTCATCTGTCCCGTGTTCTTATTGAAAATCATCAGTCCGGCATTCGTGGCAAGCAGGAGCCGGCCGCCCTCTTCCGGTTCGCCGATAGCCAGTACCTGCATCGGCTGATTGTCCGGTGAAGAGTAGTTGGTGAAGTTATTTCCTACGATATTATAACGGGACAAGCCGACCTGAGTGCCAATCCATATCGCCCCCTGCGGGTCGGTGTGCAGTGAATAAATATGATTATTCGCCAGACTTGCCGTATCGTCCGGCGCCCTGTAATAAGAAGCGAAACGGGAACCTTCATACCAGTTCAGCCCGTCTATCGTGCCTACCCAAATCTTATTATTATGGTCTTGCGTCAAGGCAAGCACCGTGTTCTGCGACAGTCCGTCATCTACGGACAGGCGCTTGAAATGGATAGGGCTGTCGTCAGCCAGCACGGTATATAGAGGAAGAAACAATAAGCAAACGGATAATCCGAATACGTACTTAAATAGCAAATGCCGGTCTTTCATGAGCTGATATTGAAGAATTTATTGTAAAGATAGGAATTTTCAATTCAATCTTATAAAGGAATCCTGTTTTTTAACTCATATAAAGAACGGCATCTACCTAAAAAAACTAATACTATACTACTGAAGTCCCGCAAGTTTCTGCATGGTTTCTCCTCCTTCCTGAAGCCATGCGGAAGGCAGCATATGCGAAACTCAAATTAATTATCCGATTTCTCTTTCAAATCCTTATAGCGTTTCAAAGCTTCCAGATAGTAATAATCGGCATAATTCAACGGTGTATCAATTTCGCTGTCGTGCGGGAAACTGCCGACAGAATGAAGCAGGATAAAACCGTGGTTCTCTCCCTCTTTCGCCAGATATTCTTCGGACGACAGTTGCTTCAGGATATTTTCCGCATAACGGAAATATTCCTCCCCTTGTTTCTTGTCCCCATATCCACTCAGTTCCAGTAATGCGGAAGCTGTTACAGCGGCGGCGGAAGCGTCTCTCGGCTCATCCGGTATCTTGGGAGCGTCATAATCCCAGTAAGGAATATAATCATTTTCCGCCGGACGGTGGTCGATAATAAAACGGGCTATTTTATGGGCGGCATCCAGGTAGTTCTGCTGTTTGGTGAAACGGTAACACATGGTGTAACCATACACTCCCCATGCCTGACCACGTGCCCAGGCGGAAGAATCGGCATATCCCTGAAAAGTTCCTTTTGATTCCACCGTATCACTGTCCGCCGAATAACTTACCACATGATAAGAAGTCATGTCCGGTCGGAAATGATTCTTCAGCGTCTTGTCGGCATGGGAAATAGCAATATCACGATACTTAGGGTTATTGGTCTGTTCCGAAGCCCAAAACAGCATTTCGAGGTTCATCATATTATCAATAATCACCGGATAACTCCAGTCGCCGAAGTCCCATGAACGAATCAACCCTACTTTCGGGCTGAAACGGGAGCAAAGGCTTTCGGATGAATGAACAAGAATCAGACTGTCAGCCGGCTCCGGTTTCAATCGAAGGCCTTGCCCGTAACTGCAAAACATCATAAAACCCAAATCGTGATTCCCCGTATAATACTGCATATCCTGCAGGCGGTTCGTGTACTTCCGCGCTTCCTTTGCCAAAGCCTCATCACCAGTCAACTCGTATGCCAGCCACATCGAACCGGCATAGAAACCACTTGTCCAGTCCGTGGGATGTTCCAACCGGTACTTTCCTTCTTTTATCGAACGGGGGAAGCAGGCGGTATCCGGCTCATCCTTCAATTGTTCAGCCATATAGAGCAACTGATGTCCGGATGTTTTTACTGCATGGTCGAACCATTCCATCTCATTTCCTTTCGGAGCATTGCAGGCAGTCAGGAAAGCAAGACTTCCTACAGCCAGTAAAAGTTTGTTTTTCATTGTTATAATTCTACTATTGTTGATGCAGGCAAAGGTAGGACTATGCGGAGAAACAGAGTTTATATATCTTCTTTTTCATTTCCGTTTCTATTTCAACGGACTTTGATTTCGTCCAAAACTGTTTCGTTTTTATCTTTTATTTAAATAAAACGACACGGATTCCACGAAACGCACCATTACTCAATATAGCAACAGTATGGCATTTCGTAAAATCCGTGCCCTGACAAAAATACGATATCTTTATCTCACAATATCTTCCGGAAACTTAGCCGGCATCCTCATCCGTTTCCATGTTTCATAATACCAGGTATTCAACTCATTCCCGTTCAGGTCATTCTTGATGAAATATTTCAGATGCAGATAGTCGCCATCCTTGATTTCAAATTCGAGAATATTATCCTGGTTATCCAGCATCGGAAGATGGATATTCTTTTCAATACTTTCCTTATAAGAATCGTCCGTCAGTTGTTTCCATGTCCCATATCCTGTGATGATGGCATCCGAACCAGGAATGATGGTGAAGTTCACGATTCGTCCGTCGTCACTCAGGACTTTGAATGTATTACTGGGTTTCAACGATCCCGGAACATCGGGAGATTCCGACACATAATGGCATAGCTGCCAAATGCCTTTCAACTCGGCCGCCTTGAATTTGGTTTTCTTCTGGGCCATCGCACCTGTTACCGCCAACAACATTATTGAAAGCATGGTAAAGAAATAGAGCTTTTTCATTGTCGTATTATTTTAGTTAACACTCTTCTATGCGTATGTCCAAATATAAATATTTATTTTGAGAAAATAACAATCAAGGGCATAAAAAAACTCGCATAACCGAAAGATTATGCGAGTTTTACATAAATATACCGAAATATTAGAAATCAGCATTTCTCGGTGTACGCGGGAACGGTATCACGTCACGGATGTTCGACATACCTGTTACGAAAAGTAACAAACGTTCAAAACCGAGTCCGAAACCGGAGTGAGGACATGTACCGAACTTACGGGTATCCAGATACCACCACATATCCTTCATCGGGATATGCATTTCTTCGATACGGGTCATCAGCTTGTTATAATTCGATTCACGTTCGGAACCGCCGATGATTTCACCGATTTTCGGGAAAAGAACATCCATTGCGCGTACTGTCTTGCCATCCTCATTCTGCTTCATATAGAAAGCCTTGATTTCCTTCGGATAGTCAGTCAGGATAACCGGACGTTTGAAGTGTTCTTCTACCAGATAACGTTCGTGCTCGGAAGCCAAGTCTACGCCCCAGTAAACCGGGAACTCAAACTTATGGCCTTTTGCTATGGCATCTTCCAAAATCTTGATACCGTCTGTATAAGGCAGACGAACGAAATCATCTTTCAATACACCTTGCAGACGTTCAATCAATCCCTTATCGAACATATTGTTGAGGAACGTCACGTCGTCCGTACAGTTTTCCAACGCCCATTTCACACAATACTTGATGAACTCTTCAGCCAAGTCCATATTGTCAATAATGTCGTTGAAGGCAACTTCCGGCTCAATCATCCAGAACTCTGCCAGGTGGCGGGGAGTATTGGAATTTTCGGCACGGAACGTAGGGCCGAATGTGTAGATAGAGCCCAGCGCAGTAGCGGCCAACTCACCTTCCAACTGACCGGAAACGGTCAGGCTGGCTTGCTTACCAAAGAAGTCGTCCTCATAAGAGATGGAACCTCTCTCGTCTTTCTTCAAGTCATACAGGTTCATGGTAGTTACCTGAAACATCTGTCCGGCACCTTCACAGTCAGAAGCTGTAATGATCGGTGTATGGAAATAGAAGAAACCCCTGTCATGGAAAAACTTGTGAATAGCAATCGCCATGTTGTGACGAATACGGAACACTGCACCAAACGTATTGGTACGCGGGCGCAAGTGAGCAATCTCACGCAAGAATTCCATAGAATGACCTTTCTTCTGCAATGGATATGTGTTATCGCAAGTACCCAGCACTTCGATTTCACGAGCCTGTACTTCCACTTTCTGGCCGGAACCAACTGATTCTACCATTTCTCCGTTCACGCTGATACAAGCGCCGGTGGTAATCAGTTTCAGCATCTCTTCATCGAAATTAGCCAAATCTACTACGACCTGCAAATTATTTATTGTAGAACCGTCATTCAGTGCGATAAAGTTTACTTGTTTGCTACCTCTGCGGGTGCGAACCCATCCTTTCACATTGACCATAGCGCCAATATCTGTGCGCTTCAACAGATCAACAATTTTTGTTCTACCAATCTTTTCCATTTAACTTTTTCTTTTTAGATACAAGAAGACGAGGTTTCAATTGCAAGATTCATTTTTTCCTGCTCTCTTTCCTCGTCCCCTGTCAAGTTGTTATTTATTGACTTATTATTCAAACGAACCCATGCGGAGGTAGTTTACTTCTGCTTCCGTCAGGTAACGCCAGTCTCCGCGACGCAGACCTTTCTTGGTCAGTCCGGCGAAGAATACACGGTCGAGTTTTATTACTTTATAACCCAGTGATTCGAAAATACGGCGAACAATACGATTCTTGCCGGAGTGAATTTCGATACCTACCTGATCTTTCTTGAAATCATCTGTATAGCTGATGGCGTCTGCATGGATTTCACCGTCTTCCAATTGGATACCGGCTGCAATCTGCTCCATGTCCGCTTTAGCCAGGTTCTTGTCCAGATGAACATGATAAATTTTCTTCTTCAGGAATTTCGGGTGTGTCAGCTTGGAAGCCAGGTCACCGTCATTCGTCAGTAACAGTACACCGGTTGTGTTACGGTCAAGACGTCCTACCGGGTAAATACGTTCGTTGCAAGCGCCTTTCACCAAATCCATTACTGTGCGGCGTTCCTGCGGGTCATCCGATGTAGTAACGGTATCTTTGGGCTTGTTCAGCAGTACGTATACCTTACGTTCGATGCTAACCGGTTCCTCGTGGAACTTCACCACATCCGAGCGTTTGATTTTTGTACCCAATTCAGTAACCACCTCACCGTTTACAGAAACCACGCCTGCTGTGATAAATTCGTCAGCCTCACGACGTGAACAAACACCTGCGTTAGCCAGGAACTTATTCAGACGAATCGGTTCGTTCGGATCAACAAACTGTTCCTTGTACTCGATTTGTTTCTTAATGCTGTACTTGGCATTCGGATCATAATCGCCGGTACGAGGACGAGGACGGTATCCGCCCTGACGGTCGTTGTTGTATCTCGGACGATAACCACCACCGCCACCGTTGTTGCTGCGATAGCCGCCGCCTTCGCCGTTATTGAAACGGGGACGATACGGACGGTCACCACCTTCACGATTGTAAGGACGCTGCGGACGGTCGCCACCACCTTCGTTATTGAAGCGGGGACGGTACGGACGGTCACCACCTTCACGATTGTAAGAAGGACGTTGGGGACGGTCGCCGTAGGAGCCACCACCTTCGCTATTGAAGCGGGGACGTTGAGGACGGTCTCCATATGAACCACCTTCACGATTGTAAGAAGGACGTTGGGGACGGTCGCCGTAAGAGCCACCACCTTCGCTATTGAAGCGGGGACGTTGAGGACGTTCGCCACCTTCATTGTTATTGAAGCGAGGACGATACGGGCGTTCTCCACCTTCACGATTGTAGGAAGGACGTTGAGGACGGTCGCCGTAAGAGCGGTCGCCATAAGAACGCTGCGGGCGTTCTCCACCTTCATTATTGGTATTAAATCGCGGGCGATACGGACGCTCCCCGCCTTCACGGTTGTAAGAAGGACGATACGGACGTTCTCCACCTTCTCTGTTGTAAGACCTGTTACCATCACGGCCGGCACCTGTATTCTCCTCATTGAAAGAATTTTCGCGCCATTCTTCGTTTTCTGTGCTCATTTTTTTATTCGAATAAAATTAGACTTTGGCCTCACGGCCTATTTAAAAAACACGTTTATTGTATAAGTAAACAATTAAAGTCCCGTATAAGTATGCGGGGTTATTGCTCTTAACTCTTTTTTAATCTCTTCGCTTACATTCAATTCTTCGATAAACTCTTTGATAGAACTTTCTGTAATCGCCTGGTTCGTCCGGGTCAAAGCTTTCAAAGCTTCATACGGATGCGGATAAGCCTCACGGCGCAGGATTGTCTGAATAGCTTCCGCCACTACGCTCCAGCAATTATCCAAATCACGATAAATGGCCGGTTCGTTCAGCAGCAGCTTGCGCAATCCCTTCAAAGAACTCTGAATCGCAATCACGATATGACCGAAAGGCACGCCTACGTTACGCAGAACGGTAGAGTCGGTCAGGTCACGTTGCAAACGTGAAACCGGAAGTTTCACTGCCAGGTGCTCCAAAATAGAAGTTGCAATGCCCAGGTTCCCTTCCGCATTTTCGAAGTCGATCGGGTTCACTTTGTGCGGCATGGCGCTTGAGCCCACTTCTCCGGCTTTGATTTTCTGCTTGAAGTACTCCATGGAGATATACTGCCAGAAGTCACGGTTCATATCTACCATGATGGTATTGATACGCTTCATTGCATCAAAAACAGCGGAAAGGTTATCATAGTTCGAAATCTGCGTTGTATATTCCTCGCGTTCCAATCCTAGTTTTTCTGCAACAAATAGATTGCCGAATTGTTTCCAGTCATACTGGGGATATGCTACATGGTGCGCATTGTAATTTCCGGTAGCACCGCCGAACTTGGCAGTAATCGGACAAGCCTTCAACATTGCCAACTGGCGTTCCATACGGTAAACGAATACCATCACTTCCTTGCCCAAACGGGTAGGAGAAGCCGGTTGACCGTGAGTCTTGGCAAGCATCGGGATATCAGCCCATTCTGTCGCATACGTTTTCAACTGCGCAATCAGTTCTTCAACCAACGGATAGTAGACCTGTTCCAGTGCTTCCTTGATAGAAAGGGGAACAGACGTATTGTTGATATCCTGCGAAGTCAGTCCGAAGTGAATGAATTCCTTATAGTCATCCATTCCACCCATTTTGTCAAATTCTTCTTTGAGGAAGTATTCTACGGCCTTCACGTCGTGATTCGTCACACTTTCGATATCTTTAATGCGTTGTGCGTCTGCTTCGGAGAAGTTACGGTAGATATTCCGTAAAGTTTCAAACACGCTGCTATCGACTCCTTTTAGTTGTGGCAAAGGAAGTTCGCACAAGGTGATAAAGTATTCCACCTCTACCTGTACACGGTATTTAATCAGTGCAAATTCAGAGAAATAGGCTGCCAAAGCTTTAGTTTTGCCTCTATATCGACCATCAATCGGGGATATGGCCGTTAATACATCAAGTTCCATACGTTTTCTTAAGATAATTATCAGACTGCAAAATTAACTCTTTTTCCTGAGTTATAAGGCAAAAGGATAGAGAAAGTTTGTATAAAAGCGGTAAGAAATAAAAAAAGTCTCACGAAATACTTCGTAAGACTTCCCTTTTGGTAGTGGGCGTTGACGGATTCGAACCGCCGACCCTCTGCTTGTAAGGCAGAAAAGTCCGGCACATAACTAATTATCTCACAAACAATTATCAGAGCAAGCTGCTTTTGTTATAAACTATTTCAAATTAGACTTCTGTTTTAACAACTCTATCTCATGGTTCAAAAGAGCGATTTCCTGCTCCTGAGCACTGCATTTTCGCAATGCTTCCCGTAGCTGTTGCCGAAGGGAAGCTATCAGTTCATCCTTGTCGTTCATGCTGTTCTATGCTAATTAATCTAAATGGTATTTTCCCGGTCATAAAACGCGTATGCAAATCGACTTCAATCCAATAGCGAGCACGGTTTTCAATATTATTATTAGAAGACATAAAATCGATTTCAAATATTCCTTTATCTTTTGCTTCATATCTGACAATATACTTCTCTATACTGGAGTTTTTCTCAAAATCACTCATTCCGTCTTGTCCCCATATAAAAATACGATCCGTTAAAGGAGACATTATATTTGTTATTAAATAGGGAAATTCTATCTCAGTATGCGGAATAGTCAAAATTGGGTTATTACAATGGATACCCAAATTGCCAATATGAATATATCGCTTACATAAATGGAGAAGTTTTTTTCCATCTAAGCCAAATTTTTTGCTACCGTCTTTATAAGTCTGTTCATGAACCAAAAAAGAAGCTATAACTGTGTGTGGTCTATATTTCCTTACACTGCTAATAGCATCTAATTTTTCAACATCTGGCGGATAAATTATTGTTGGTACACCACATATTCTATCCATCATCATTGGATAAGGATCACGTTTAGCATAACTATCAGTTATGGGAATACTAAGCTCTCGTCCCAAATAACCTTTTCCAGCACCTATTTCAATAGCAGATTTGTCTGAAATAAGCTCATCTAAGAAAGCACAAAGTTCTTCTGTCGGAAGAACGTATATATCTTTCTTTTTCATCATCAACTGGATTTGATTACGTGTGTATTGCCGATAAAAAGCAAGCGGATGAATAATCAAATCATCCTTATCAAAACATTTATCTACAAAATCACAAATATCCTCCACATACATAGCACAAGACTGCTTTTGAGGATCCAAAGGCTGAAGCTTTCTTGTTACTCCCTTATATATTCTATAGTGAATATCCATTTTTACTTATATTTTATTGAAAAAAAAGGTATGGATAATTTAGTTTATTGTTTAATAAGACACAGATTGATTTCACAGCTAGTTAAAGTACAATATGTATATTATGATATTGATACCGTTATAGGGAAATAAATCAAGCTAAATTCCTTTCATAAAAAGGTTTTCCCACACGATTTATATGCTCACCAATAGGAGTACCTATATTCTTATTGTAATCAACCACATCAACCTTATATAACAAACCCAAATCCTCTATCTGGATATTGATATCCATTAGCTGATTAAAGGTAAGCCCATCCCCCACCGCAGCCAAGTCAATATCCGATCCCTCGGAATACGTACCCTTGGCACGAGAACCGAAAATAAGTACCTTTTCTATATTGGGATAACGCCGGAACACACCGCAGATATCCGTTATTACCGTATCGCTTAATCCGTACATATCAAAACAATGTATTCATTTCAAGCCGTAACTTTTCTTCATTGAGTTTATTGTCCAATCGCTGTAACAAATGGGAATACTCATCATATATATTACGGACGATTTCAATGGCATCACCTTCATTGTAAGTGTGTGAAGTGGTTACTCTGGCTTTCGCCATTCTGCGCCAACCGTCGTGGTCGGCAATCAAGCCGTCCTCGAATGCCTTCTGAAGCGTACCGTTCGGACCTTGCACAAATTCATAGCCTTTGTACTTTAATAAGTCTTGGAGAACCTTCCAGCCAAGTTCAAAAGTATATTCAAATCTCTGTATCAACCCTTCCATTTCCAATTCAGACAAATCATCCGCTTTCTTATCAGATTCTGTTATATCCTGAATACGCTTATTAGCGCGATGAAAGCTGTCGTATCTTTGAAGCCAACGTATATCTTGTTCCATATTAATTAAGAAATTTCAGTACCCAGTTTATTTGGTTAAGCAATTCAAGTTTAACTCAATACCCGAAAGAGCTATCTCTGTCTGATATTTCTTTTTTAATTGTTCTTTCATGTCATCCATGTATTTTGGATTACCACCAGCAACAAGCTGTTCAAATTCGTAGGATTTTCCTATCTCATTAACAAGAACCTCTTTTGCCCTTTCTACATTTCCACATGAATACCATTTATAAAATTCAGTCTTAAAATCACGAGATGGTATCGTCATTTTTTCTTTTATCTCATTAACATCTTTGACTAAAAGCAAAAACTTGACAATAATTATAATCAATATTACCAACTGGATAATACCAGCCAACAAAGATATAACTCCAATAATTTCCATAACTTTAAATCATTATTTGTTCATTAATACATTAATCAATCTCTCTTTCTCTTGAAGAAGTTTATCTTTCGCATCGATAACTTCTTTCAAATGCTTTATCTCCCTTAAGGCATCATCAAGTTGATTTTGGCATTCGGCCATAGTTATATTTCCATTATTATCCCGACCTACAACTATATTTGAATTACCCTTTGTACTTTGAAGGGGAACTTCATCAACTAAATAGCCAGCTGGAATTCCAAAATAAGCTGCTATTTTCTGAATGCTACTAACTTTGGCATCCGCACCATTCAAGATATTAGCAATAGTCTGGCTCGTTAATCCTATACTTGAAGCCAATTCAACTTTAGTAACACCATGATTTCGTATCAAAACCTCTAATTTTTGGGCAATAGAATCCATACTTTTGTTAAAATTCAAGTTTAATTGAAAAATTCGTTCAATTTTATTTGGTTTATAATTCAAGTTTAATTTATATTTGCACCATAAAGTTAATGCAAAAGCGCAATAACAGCAAAATAAAGTTGGAATAAAAACAGCAAAATAGATTATTCACTCTAAAAAAGACAAGATATGACACAGAAAGAATTCGAAGATAGAATCGGTGAAAAGTTCGTAGGTGATTATTCAGAAGTAGAAGAATGCTATATGAATACAGACCTTGATAAAGACCTTTTTTGTAAGCTGTGGATTGAAAATCCAACCGCACTTAAAGAGATAGAACGGAAGACCGCATTAGTACGTGAACTATACGAAGAGCGTAAATGCCTTTCTAACCTTTTGATAGATCAAGCAGAAAAATGTAATGCAAGCGATTTGAGAGAAATGGCAATCGCTATGATTGGCGAACGTGAGTACCTCAGAAGAAAGATTGCTAAGGGTTATAACCTCTGGGATGATGATAAGAAGTTGTTGGATAATATTTTAAGCAAGTAATAATCATGGGATATTCAAGATGTGCCACGTGCAAATACTTTAGTCGCAGCACTGAAAATAAAGCTATTGGTCTTTGCGCTAAAAGAGGTTCCGAAAAATGGCTCGCAAATGGAAGGGCTTGTTTGGAATACGAAAAGAAAAAACAAAAATAGATAACCAATCCCGGCCGGGCTTGACCACCTTGCCGGGAACTCAGACAATAATATCAGGTATATGGAAAATCAATTAGAAATTATTAAATCCAATCTCCCTTATGGCTATGAGGGGAGCATTGCAAAAGAAGCAGGATGTTCAAAAGGCACAGTACATAATATCCTAAACAACAAGCCTGCATCTGCCCGTTCATCTTATAAGGCTAAAGTTCTCACAATAGCAACCAGAATGGCTAAAGAAGCCTTGGAAGCCTCAAAAGGAGTTTCTAAAGCGGCAGCCGAATTAGAAACATTGCAAAATGGAACTACAAGCGAACAATGAATTAACCAAGCGTGAAAATCAAATCGCCGGACTTGCCTTTTGCGGACTCGCAAAGAAAGAAATGGCAGACAGGCTTCACGTGGCTTACGGAACTATCAACGTATTGCTCGACAAAGCATACAAAAAGACCGGAACCAGCAAATTAAATGAACTGGGGTCATGGTGGGCCAATAGAGTATTTACTCTAAACATAGATTTTCAACAGCTACAAAAGACGATTATAGCTCTTTGCTTCTTGGGAATAACAATATTCCAATTTTCAGTAGATAATCATCACGATTATTACTACCGAACAAGAAGAGGAAGAACGCAAAGATACAAGACCGAAGAAATATCTCAACCTAATTATAAACAGGCAGCATAGCATAGAGTTGCAATGTGTTTCAGATAGTGAAGAAAGCTCGTAACCAATAATTAACCAACCAAAGAAACAGCTAAAATGGGAGAAAGATATTTAGAAAGAATTGTAGCAAGCGGCATAAAAATCGGAACGATTCAGACGCTTAAAGCATTAGGGCTACTGCCGGAGGTGGTAACAATCTCCCAAGCAGAAAAGATATACGGACGTCGTCTCATTACAGAATGGCGTAGTAAGGAATGGATAAAGTTTTATCCTGCAAAGAACAAGGAACGCGGCAAGTATTATGTGAAAATGTCCGAACTGGAAACAGCAAGTGCCATGATGGATATTCATAACAAAGTACCGGCCAACATAATCAAAGTATTAATGCAAGTACCATGACTGCAAAAGATATACAAATAGGGCAGAACATTACAGCCGGACTCTTTTTCCGGTGCGGACATTACGGGGATGATGTGGACTACGCCATTATTACCGGAGTGGTTATACGCAAATTGGAATGCTATAATCAGGTGCTTGTTGATGTCGATTTAGAACAATCGTTTAATAGTCCCGGCAAATCAGTCTGGGTACGGTTAGACAAGGCAGATTTTAATATTAACAACTAAAATTCTCATTATGAGCAGTATTATTCAAGTTAAGATGGAAGAGCTAAATGCGCTTCCAGCAACGAAAATTGTCGAAAATGAAGGTGTACAAGCAAAGTTTATTCAAATGTACAATGCAATTTGGGGTACGGATAAGGGTGAGCAGATGTACCACAAAGAAGTATTCAATTTTCAAAAATTACTTCGGGATAACCCCGATGTAGCCACTTCAAGCAAAATGTCCCTTTATGGCTGTTTCCTTGATATCGCAGTCAATGGACTAACATTAGACCAGACAGGGCATCCGCTCTGCTATATTCTGAGTCGCAACTGCAAAACTGGGTACAAAAACGAACATGGGAACGATATTTACGAAAAACGTGCATACGTTTCAGTTACCGGCTACGGTGAACTTACCATGCGTATGCGTGCCGGCCAAATTAAATATGCTGACAACCCCGTCGTCGTTTATGAGGGAGACCATTTCAAGGCATCTTTAGTCAATGGAGTAAAAAACATCGAGTATGAAGCACAATGCCCCCGCACATCAACCAAGGTTATTGCAGCATTCATACGCATTGTACGCAATGATAATTCAGTGGATTATCAATGGCTCATGCAAGGGGATATTGAACGCTTGAAGCATTATAGCGAAAAAGCAAATTCCAAATGGAATGAGCAGACCAGACGGAGAGAACTTGGTAATGCCAATGCTTTATACACTTCCAATAATGGCGGTATTGACCCCGGTTTCCTTGAAAACAAAATGATTAAACACGCCTTCGACGCATACCCTAAAGTACGTACCGGAAAATATACCATTATGGCAACCGACCAGGAGGAAGAAGAAATCATCGATTATGGAATTGTGGAAGATGCCAATATTGCACAGGAAGACCCAAACATTCCTTTTGGTGAAGAAAAACAGCTCACCGCACCGGAACCGGTATCTGTAAATGTCAGCAAAGCAGATGAAGAAGAAGGATTCTAACCATTAATACTTAAAGCTATGTCAACAGAATTAATAAAAGTAGAAGAGTTTACCTCTTTAATGAAAAGTGCCCCTGACGCCTTAGGCAAGAACCAAAAATCAATAGCCAACTGTAATTCAGCGGGACAGGCAATCTTAGATACGATTCAAGGAGAAGGCATGACTGATGAACTGGATGCCAAAGCTGCGGAGTATCTGAAGAAAGTCAATGTTACAATTACCAACATGAAAAGCCGTCGTGCGCCTGTTACCCAACTATTCGACCGTATCCGGTCCATTTTCACGACAGATGAAAAAGCTATTGACCCAAAAGACAAATCAACAATTCCGGGCAAAATAGCTGCAGAACGTGATAGATATGCAGCACTGAAGCGTGAAGAAGAAAGAAGGAAGCAGCAGGAGATGCAACGACAAGCCAATATCGAAAAGGAAAAAGGAACGTATCGGTTTGCTATTGAACAAGCTATCAATACGCACATGAGTTCCTATTTTGCCGAACAACAGAAGAATCTGAGCCATATTTGGGAAAGCATTACACTGGCTACATTTGAACTGAAAGAAAAGAGTATTAGAGGTTGGTCAACTCTGTACCCTCGTGAGCACTTCGACACTTTCAATCAAGACATCACAACTTATTATCTGGACGCACAAACCAAAGCGAATATCAAGGCTGAAATTCTAAGCAATAAATATTCCGCTTTCTCTCAACAGTATAAGTTTGACATGGAGGATTTACGTCAGTCATTTATCGACCGTCTTTCCTCCAAAAAGCAAGAACTTATTGAGGAAGAAGAATTACGCAAGAAAGATGCTGAAGCTGCTGCCAAAGCGGAAGCCGAAAGGAAACAACGGGAAGAAGAGGAGCGAAAACAACGTGAACTTGAAATACAGCAAAAAGAACATGAGCAGCAACAAAAAGCGGAGTCTTCTATACAATCCGCACAAATGAATAGTCTGTTTGCAACGGCTGCCGCTTCTGTTACAACAAGAACCAGCAAAGCCAAAGTGACTGAAAGGATTAAAATACTACACCCTGCCGGCTTCTTGGAAATATATCAGATGTGGTGGATAAATGAAGGTCAGAATCTAACAATAGAAGAACTTGAAAAAATCCACAAAAAGATGATTTCCTTCTGCGAAAAGAAAGCTAACAGCGATGATGAAATGAAAATCAAATCAAAATATATCCGATACGAAGAAGAAGTTAAAGCAGGAAAGTAATGGCAAATCCGGATTCATATTACTTGCGTACAGAAGTCAGCAACTCCGATCTGACAGAACTCAAAAACTATCTTTATCCCCGTACCCAGTATGGGGATAAAGAAAAAGCCTTCAAGTTTGGGACATTGGTAGATGCACTTATTACCGAAAACGAACGGGTACATTATAGTAAGCGCATGGTGGATGATGTAACCTATTCACGGGAAGATTTCGAGTTAGGCCTTGCCATGAGGGAAGCTTTAAGAAAAGAGGCAAGAAAAGACGAGTTCCTTAGAGCCGTTCTTTCCAACTCCGATACCCAGAAATTCATGGTAAACAAATCCCAGCGATTTCTCTACGGAAACTTTGAGTACACTCTTGATACCCGGTGTAAATGGGATTGGTGGTTACCGAGTTTTGGATTTGGCGGAGATTTAAAGACCACTTTTGCAGAATCACAAAACCAGTTCAATGAAGCTATAGATTTTTTTGATTGGGACCGTTCCAGAGCATGGTATATGGATATAGCAGGAAGCCAACAGGACTTTATCTATGCCATCAGCAAGAAGAACCTGAAAATATTCAAAGCATTCATTAGACGAGACGATGATACCTATAAACGTGGAAAAGAGAAGTATGATGAATTGGCTTTTAAATGGTGGATGCTCTTTTCTTGATATATTTTAATCGAAAACGATATGAACATACTTATCACACCCAAAGAACAAATCTGCAAGGAACTTACAGATATTGACTCATTCCTCAATATAACAATGAGCGAAAATGCAGAAGAAGCCGTATTGCGCGGAAATGACTTGGCTGTATATGTCGCCCGTTCAGGCAAGTTATTAGCTGATGCTAAATATTGGCTTAACGAAGCCATGAATTCCGAAACAATGAAAACACTTGCCGAAACAGCAAAAAATGCCAAGGCTACAGCTACGGCAATAAACGCTTTAGTAAACTCCCTTTGCAGGGAAGAACGATATTTGGTCGATTGGTGTGAACGGTGCAATCGAACTGCAACACATCAGCTATCATGGTGCGTGACAGTAATAAGCAAAGCCAAAGAAGAAATGAAAATGGCTGGTATGTACAACAATAACAACAGACAAAAATGCTAAACGACCAAGAAGCACCCAAATACTTGCTTTGGCTTCTTATAGCCATTATCCTAATGGGATTAGACGAAAACATTACTGGATTCCCATTCATCATGGGAGCCGGTATAATCATATATCTATTTATTAACATGCTTATTCTTACATCAAAGGATGAGCCTAAAAAAGAGAACAATGGAAACTGCAAAAATTGACATCAAGCAGGCTGTCATTAAAAAAGACAGATTAAATGTTGTGTACAACGAGCGATTCACAGAAGCCAACTACACAAACAAGGTTACCAAGAATTGCGACCAAATCGTACATTCCGAACTGAAGGAGATTTTTAATCACTTGAAACTGCATCTTGTGGTATTATGCGAGCAACCCGAAGCGGAGAAAATCTACAAGTCAAGTTTTACATCACCGGGCTTTGATGAAACTCTGAATAACTACTTCATTACCGGATATGCCAATGACAGCAACGATGGAGTACCGGGTATAACCATAATGGGAGGCAAATTACTACAATCCGGTAAAATTGTGGATTTGAAAATCTTTACTCCATTCGGAGACGAAGAATATAAATTTTCAGAAGAACTACAAATAGATGCAGCAGCTTGCGATGCGGAAGTGGAAGCATATCTCTTTGAAGAGAAATGGGGCATTAAGCAAGAGCGGTTAGACTTTGATAGCGATATCCCCGATGAAGCTGTTACCGATGCTGAAGAACTTCCTGCAGAAGAAGTAAAGCCTAAAAGGAAAGGCAGAAAGACCAAAACCATAGCTCCTGCCGCTTAATCAAATTCGGGGCTGATTTTTGTCAGCCCCATAAAACTCTAAATTACAAGTCATGATTATAGAATTAAAAGGAAACGTTTTTGAAGTTACTTTCAAGTACAAGCCCACTATTGTTGACAGAATACGTCAAATCACAGGCAAGAGATATGACGGAAGCAGAAAGAAATGGCTTATTCCTGTTTCCAGTCGTGTCGAACTTGAAAAAATGGTCTATCAAATCAGACCATTTGAAAATATCCAATGGGTTACAGGACAACAGAAACAAGAAGAAGAGGAAGAAGTTGCGTACAATATACCGGAACTGCCGGAGCTTGATATTCCCCACTTACTCAAAGTAAACCCATATCCCTATCAATTAAAAGGAATTGCAAGAGGATTACAGCTCAAACGATTCATGAATTGCGACGAGCCGGGCCTTGGAAAGACACTGCAAAGCATTGCAACTATTAATCTTGGGAATGCCTTTCCTTGTTTGGTTATTTGTCCTTCTGCCTTAAAGGTTAATTGGGAAAGAGAATGGCATAAGTTCACAGATAAAAAGGCAATGGTACTGACGGACAAAGTACGAGATACATGGACTTTCTTTTATCAGACTGGCATGTATCAGGTATTCATCGTTAATTATGAATCGCTTAAAAAATACTTTGTACAACGTATCAAAAAAGAATCTGGTTGGACTTTAAGAGATGTGGAATTCAGAAACAGCATCCAACTTTTCAAATCTGTAATCATTGATGAAAGCCACCGTTGCAAATCATCATCCACTCAGCAGGCTAAATTCTGTAAAGGTATATGCAATGGTAAGGAATGGGTCATTGAACTTACCGGAACTCCGGTTGTCAATAAGCCTAAAGATTTAATTCCGCAGTTATCTATCCTTTCCAGAATGGAAGATTTTGGAGGATATAAGACATTCGTCAATAGATATTGTTCCGGTCAGAATGAAGCATCAAACCTGAAAGAACTTAACTATATGCTATGGACTAAATGTATGTTCCGGCGTGAAAAGTCATTGGTGCTGACAGACCTTCCCGATAAAATACGACAAGTAAATACTTGTGAGATAACTAACCGCAAGGAGTATATCGACGCAGAGCGTGATCTTATCATGTACCTACAAAAATACAAAGAAGCGGATGATGAAAAGATAGAGAAAGCATTACGAGGTGAAGTCATGGTACGTATTAATATCCTCCGCCAAATATCAGCCAGAGGGAAAGTACGTGATGTAATTGAGTTCGTAAAAGACTTTCGTGAGAATGGAAAGAAAATCATCCTCTTTTGCTCACTTCACGAAGTGGTAGATCAACTGAAAAGCTATTTTCCTACGGCTGTATCTGTAACTGGAAGGGACTCACAAGATGAGAAACAAAGAGCAGTGGATTCTTTTCAAAACAATCCCAAAACAGATATTATCATCTGTTCCATTAAAGCTGCAGGAGTCGGACTTACCCTAACAGCATCAAGCAATGTTGCCTTTGTTGAATTCCCCTGGACTTATGCCGATTGTTGCCAATGCGAAGACCGTGCGCATCGTATAGGGCAAAAGGATTCTGTAACCTGTTACTATTTCCTCGGCCGACGTACCATTGACGAGAAAGTTTACCGTATTATTCAAAATAAGAAAGCCATTGCCAAGGATGTTACTGGTTCCACGGAAGATATAGAAGAGAATATCGTTGATATGGTAGCTAATATTTTCAGCACAGATTATGATGATGAAGGTTTCTAAAATAACACCACAACAAAAAATAGACCGGCTGAAAAAAGTCGGCTATCAGGTTCAAGAAAAAGGTAATAAAATCCGTGCCGCTAAGGGTTCTTTGATAATCAATGGCACTATAAACCAAGTACACAAAGAAGTTTTTAACCGATAATTATATTGATATGAATACGTATAGCAAATATGTACCCAATGTTTTTCTCGCAAAATGCAGTGAAAAACACGAAAAAGGAGAAGTTATTGAAGTTACAACCAAATATGGCAAAGAGAATGAATGTATTGTATTCAATCTCATCTATGAACGTGAAGGCTTTTATTATTACTCCATCGTCAGAGCTGACGGATTTAATGTGCAGGAATGGGCCAAGCAAAGAGCCGAGCGCCGCCATGGTTGGGCCCAGTCTGCCGGACAAAAAAGTAACGAATATTTCAACCGCTCGAACAAAGACAAAGATTTTCTTTCTCTTGGAGAGCCAATCAAAGTCGGACATCATAGCGAGAAACGGCATCGAAAAGCGATTGATGATGCTTGGAACAATATGGGAAAAAGTGTTGAATTTAGCGACAAGGCTGCCGAACACGAAAGAATTGCCAAATATTGGGAAGAAAAGGCAAACACTATCAATCTTTCTATGCCGGAAAGTATCGATTTCTACGAACACAAGTTAGAGAAAGCGAAAGAATATCATGAGGGTGTTAAGTCTGGCAAATATCCACGTGAACACGCTTATACTCTCACTTATGCCAAGAAAGCTGTTAATGAAGCACAAAAGAATTACGAATTAGCTAAAAAACTATGGGGAGATTATCTGACGAATGGTGTTGTATGAACTGCGCCCGATTGAACGAATGTTTGATGAATGAACCAGATTTAAACTTACTTGACTATTGCGTGGCATACAAAGACTTAGAAAATAAAGAAGATTAATTAAAAACGGGACAGTTATGAAACAGACAGTAGAAGAAGCAGCCCGCACTCATTGGAGTGAAAGTACATATAATAAAGATGCAGAGCTTACCTATGATGAAAGAGACAGTATAGCTATCAAGGCATTGGCAAAAGCGATTGCATTACGGGCTTTTAAGAAAGGTGCAGAATGGCAGTCAAGGCAATCCCCGTGGATAAGCGTTGAGGAACGTTTGCCGGAGCCTGACAAGGAAGTTCTTCTTTATGATAAGAACTCCATCCGGCATTATGTCATAGGATGGCTGCGGAGAGATAAAGGATATAACAAAGGCATGTGGGCACTCTCCAATGGTTGGGTTGAAGATAAGGATATAACCCACTGGATGCCCATCCCCTCTTTCGATGAGATACTCGAAGCCAACAAGGATGTACTTGAACGAATTAAAGAGAAAGGAGATTGATTATGGAACAAGAAAGAAAAATCGGAGAGGTATTTGAATATAATGGAGAAAAAATTATCGTGAAAAAAGATAGCAATTTTATATATGGATGTGATAGATGCGTCTTTAATGGTAAACCGGAATGCGGTGATTATTATTGCTTGTATTTTGAAAGACAAGATAAACAAGATGTGCACTTTGAAAAAGTGGAGGATTGATTGAAAGAGGAGCTTATAAAGAAAAAACTGCTCGCAGAATTTCGGGAATGGTTCTGTGAAGGTTACTGCCAATTCTACGGAATGGACGACTACTGTCGATATTGCCCAGTCAAGGATGAAAGCTGCTGGTTAAGAGAAGTTGAAAAGCCTGCCGGGAAAAAGGGGAAACGGAAACCCATCCGTTTCTGTGATACATGCAGAAACTTTAAATCGGATGAAAGAGAATTGAATGATGATGAAATAGATAGAGCTGTTGAGGAGTCGGCCAAACGGCATTATAGTGACCTTTGTGCGTTAAACCATTCTCTTAGATTTAAAATGCCCAACGAATATAACGATGATAATTGGGGATTTTATTGCAAAGAGTGTAAGGATTACGAAGAAATATAATTGATAATGAAGCGTGAAATAAAAAAGTTCATATAGCATGAAGATAATTGTTAGTTTTTCCGGTGGTAAGGATTCGCAAGCCTGTTTAATCCAGGCTGCCAATAAATATGGAGTCGATAAAATAGAAGCCGTATTTTGTGATACAGGTTGGGAGCATCCCGATACTTATCAACATATTAGTAACGTGTGCAAACAACTTGATGTCAGATTAATAATTTTGAGAAGTAAGAAATACACTGATTTTGTGGATATGTCTATCAAACGTTCCCGATTCCCGTCTTCCCAAAGAAGGTTTTGCACCTCTGAATTAAAAATAAAGCCGATGATTGATTATATTCTCTCACTAACTGAACCTTGCTTGATAATTCAAGGTATTCGAGCAAAAGAAAGCGAAGAACGCGCCAAACTTCCTTATGAGTGCAACTACTTCGGAGAATATTTCGAACGTGTGAAAAAGAATCGTAAAGGAAAGGTTGTTGAGGTATGGAAGCAAGATTATCGTAGAAAAGATGTGCTTAAATGGTGCGAACATTATGATGCCAGTGTTTCCCGCCCAATCTTCCAATGGTCAGCACAAGAAGTTATAGACCAGATCCTTTCTGCTGGACAAAATCCAAATCCTTTATATTATCGTGGATTTTCCCGAGTTGGTTGCTATCCCTGTATTATGTGCAGGAAGCAAGAGGTAAAGCTAATTTCGCAAGAAGAGTTTGGACGAAGTCGCTTGATAGATGCCGAACAACGAATGAAAGAAGAGACCCCAAAGGGTTCGTCTTTCTTCTCACCTGGCTACATTCCTAATCGTTTCTGTAAGAATAAGACTTATCCAACAGTAGAAGAAGTTTTCGAGTATGTAAACCGGAAAGATGCCGGCATGGATGATATGTTTGAACCTGAAGGTGGATATAGCTGTATGAGCCTTTATCATGGGCTTTGTGAATAGAAATTTAATTGTCGTCAATAACAAAATCACAAAAGAATTTATGGGTGGAATGGAAAAACAAATTATCAGATTGTCAAAAGCAGTATTAAGCAGAGATTTTAGACAGAAAAAGAGTATATTTTGTTCAATGGTATTACGGCTAATGGATACCGAAGAATACGCAAACGATTACTGCAATGCGCTTAACCTTGTTCTTGAGTTATTTCCAGAAGTTGATAGGAGAAAATTAGAAAAAGAATTGAATAAATACATTTGATTAATCAGAACGAATGACGAAAATGACTAAAGAAAAATGTATTGTATGCGGAAAAGAAACTGTATCAGTCATTAAGACTGATGCCGGCTATATTTGCTATAACTGTTATGCTGAGCAAAAGAATCCATCCAAAAGAAAAAGGAAGAAAAACAACGAGGAAGAACGTATGCAATGCAAGTTCTTTGAAGAAGTGGGAAAGCTATTCCCTAGGTTGCCCAATAAACTTCTTTTCGCTGTTCCGAATGGTGGAAGCCGCCATATAAGGGAAGCCGCTAATCTCAAACGGCAAGGTGTAACTTCCGGCGTATCCGATGTTATCCTACTAATCCCAAAGAAAGGCTACGCTTCGCTATGTATAGAGTTTAAGACAAAGAAAGGCATCCAATCGGAAGAACAAAAAGAATTTCAAAGGCAAGCGGAAAACTGCCGAAATAAGTATGTTATTGCCCGCAGTGTCAAACAAGGCATTGACGCACTAAAGGAATATCTGCTATAAAGGTGAGGGGTCGCTATTCACGAGACCCCCTCACTGCTATTTTGAGACTTTTATAAATTCATTGTAATCAATCTTTGTGTTGGGATTAAAATTAACCAATTCCAGTTTATACCCCTTTGTGCCCCAACTCCACCACAAGAATTTTCGTTTTGGGATTCGATGAACAGCAGCCGCCAGACTATCACGAATATTATAATAAACCGTAGAATCCTTGAAACAGGCTATCACATGAGACCATTTGCTATTAACCTCTAAACAATCCGGCCTGTCCGGAAGTGGATGCCAACGGTCTGCATAGATTGTTTCTGTTGAATGAATCCCGGTTTTAACCAAAGCCTCAAGATGCTTGTTTTTAATGCCGAGTTCTTTTATTGTTTGAGCATCATCGGCACGATACTCTTTCAGCTCATCAATAGTCAAGTTCAATGCCGACACGGAAACTGCATTTAAACTATCCCGAATTTTATAGGACTTTATGTCTTTCATTAAGATTGCAATATTACCGGATTGACGCTCACATTCCTTTTGCAGCTTCCGATTATATTTAATCAAGCCAATAGTAACAGATACCAGTGCTACTAAACCTATAAACAACCATTTTTTCATATAATCTTAGACCTTAAGATAATTAGCTATTCCAATGGCATGAGCCTTTACAATTCGCGCTTTCCCATCAGCGGAAAGTAAGAATTCAACATCTTCCTTATTATCCTGAAAAAAGTTTTCGGTAAGAACTGCCGGACATTTCGTTTTCTGCAAGATGTAGAAGTTTTCTTCCCAGTCAGGGTCTTTATCCGACCAATCGCTGCGTATTTTTGTCCCGGTCGGAAAGCATTCTGCAGCCGATGCGTACAGACATGATGCCAATACATCGGCTTTTGTGCTTCCCTTGCTCGTGTAAGCAGACCAGCCTCTTGCTTGCATCCAATCTATTCCAGAACCTGCTGCATTACAATGAATAGAAATCAAGATTACATTAGATGTACCCAATCTGCCACAAATCTCATTCACACGCCGGCATCGCTCTGATAGTGGAACATCTATTGTCTCCTTTACAACCCTTTCAGCATCAATACCCATTTTGCCTAATTCCAGAACAAGCATATCTGCGATTTCACGAGTCCAAGCATATTCCCGCAATTTTCCATCAGGAGAGCGCTTGCCCTTTGTATTCTCACCGTGGCCGTTATCAATTAGTACTTTCATTTTCTTTCAACTTTAGTTTTAATCTGTTCAATTAAATCTTCTGCATCCTTACTGCTAATACATTTTACTATCTTTTGTGCCATATCGGCTACATCGGCAGCATGAGACTTCTTTTTGCGGCTATTTTCCAATACCGAGCGACCTTCTATGCAGATAATACCCATTGTTATCAAAATCATACAATAAGGAGCTACATACCAAGAAATGAACAGTCCTAAGACATCGACCATTGTACCGAATATCAATACACGGAAATAATCAACCACTTTAGCTACAGTTCTCCTTAACCCCTTACTATCAATTTTTTCTTTATTTACTCTTGCCGCATCAATGCCACTCCACATATCCACGAATGAAGAAACGACAATAAAGATACAGCATGTAAACAATACGATTGCATACAAGCGTAAGTCTGCAAACTTTATCCCACCTATCTGTTCAATCACTTCGACCATTAGAATACAGTATTAATTATCCATGAAAAAACATAAGCAACACCAATAACAAGGTCTGCTAAATAAGCGCCACGTAAAGTTGCCTTAACATCTTTCTCATCAGGAATATCATCCTGCGCTTCTTTCCATTTTGCTACAATGTAAGCGCATCCTGTACCAATAGCAGCACCAGCCAATACCGGAACAAACTTATTTCCAAACAAGAATACAGCAACCAACACACAAATAGCCACAATCAAGAGACCAACCAAGCCGTGAATAATTTTATCCCAGCCATACTTTTCTACCAAATCATTACTCGCTTTCATAAACTCTTTTCTCCTAAAATATAAGCCAAGAGAGAAATTGAAGCATAAAAAAAGCAGCCGGAATTCGACTGCTTTAACTTTTAATGATTATCTTTGCAACATCTCACTTACAAACGCAAATTGCTACTAGAACAGCAGAGGGTATATGCCCCCGGTTACGTTCTAGTAGCGTCGTGCGTTAATATGTAGGTGAGATGACAATTAACAGGCCGGGGGCTTTTTTCTTTCCTTCCCCCAAAAAGGAATATTCACATACTATTCAACTTGATATTTATTCAGACTGAACGTATCTTTCTTTTTCCAACCGTCAGCAAGCGTTTTTTGGATATGCAACATGACTTTTGTATAGAAGTCTGTCAATTCCTCCAATGCCGAAAACTTCCGATAAACGGGCGTTTCATCCGTACCAAACTTGAATACAACCGGAAGGGTTGCACCATTTGTCTGTACGGCCAAATCGTATGCAGCTTTGTAATTGAACTGATTTTCTCTTGAAAGCCATACCTGCACACCCTCGTATGAAAATCCTTTCAAAATAGTTTCGTCCACCTTCTGGTTATACCAATCCATAATCAAAGCCTTAACTACTTCATCTGACGGTCTGCCATTCAGGAACTCCGCTTCCATGTAGTCAGCGGAACCGTCTTCATGTTCTTGGATATCCCAACGGACACGCCATTTATTCTTTGCCGGACTGACACATTCTATCAGTTTCACATCGGCTGTACCTTCTACTCTTTTCATCTTAACTGAATACATACTTGGTTCTACCTTTCCCGAAAGTTTCCGTCTTGATGGTGGTCTCAAACGGAAAACCGTCAGGGATTTCTTCAATCTGTTTGAGGATATTCTTCATTTCCTCACTGTTGGTAAAGAACTTTTTGGGTTCACCGTTCTGTTCTATAGCCACAATACAACGGTCCTCGCCTTGTTCAGTCTTTATTCCCATCTCAAAATCCTTGACTATGATAGGAAGGTTTACCAACTCACGGATACTTACCACCGTACCCGAAAATCGCTTCTTACCGTCTTCCGGCTTGTAAGCGACATTTAAATCTTTAAATGATTTCATTTTTTTGCCTGTTAATTTATAATACAACTTATTACAATCAGCGTGTTTCGTCATGCCGTAGAAACTGGCAATCAGTTCCCGCCTCCTTTTTCTACTTTTTACCTCGTGCATCTTCCGAGCAAACTTCTGTTTGATACGTTTTCTCAATCCTACATAGTTAGGGCGAATAACATAGCCAAGAAAATCAATACCTTCCTCTACCGGAAATACCCGTTCATTAGGCTTGATTTCCAAATCTATTTTCTTTATTTGCTCATGAATAACATCACGAATCTTCCACAATTCCGCTTTCGTTTTACCGAGCACGACACCGTCATCACAATAGCGGTAGTAATAACGGATACCGTACTTATCTTTCAAAAAATGATCTAAATAAACAGACAGGAGCAAGTTTCCCGCCCCCTGCGAACTGCGCAGTCCGAAACTGATACCTTCCGGCAGCAGCTTAACAAACCGTTCCAGTAAAACCAATAGCCTTTCGTCCTTGAACACCCTGCGGAAGCACCACATCACAAAATCCTGCCGCACGTTATCATAGAACCTGCAGATGTCGAACTTGTAAGCATATAACGTGCCTTCCGGGTCTTTTTGCAGATCGGTACGTATGCGATTCATCAGGTCATGTGTGCCACGCCTTTTGATACTTGCTCCCGTTGTCCGAATATAGCGTTTCTGCAAATGACGGTCTACAACATTCATTACAGCAAACACAGCAATACGGTCTTTCATAGAAAGTATCTGTAAAGTACGTTTCTTACCGTACTCCTCAATCTCTCTTTCATGGTAACCGCCAAGCTGGAATGAACCATCCGCAATAGCAGTCGTAAGTTCAATGATGATTTCCTCCCTATGAGCGAGTAAATATCGTCCTTGCTTTGACCTTTTACGATTTGTACCACGCAGTACTGTATCGAATGCCTCCGACATATTGGAGTATTCGATGATTTCCTCGATGATATATCCTTCCCTGCGCATACAAATTCAGCTATTGGTTAATAAACATGGAAGATAAGGGCCTTCCTTTCCCCGGGTCTGACTTCTTCGAACTGATAACAGCCTACCAAACTCCACCCGACGCGTGATTTT